>JGI20214J51650_10000872_pt1 | contig 19002 bp, 14 predicted proteins | sample WetSurMetagenome_FD_51650 | JGI IMG/M metagenome (IMG submission 51650) | reverse complement strand
TGGCCGTCGGTTTCGTCGAACCTCTAAGGCTGTCCAAAAACCCGACTCCTTGTGCAAGGATTTCCCGGTCCATGTAAAGGTGAAGGTAGAGCGCATCAACCNCAGAGTCTGCGAGGATCGCCTTTATGGCGACNTCAAAAGCCTTTTGCCCCACCCGCTCAATGGCAGGCCACACATCCACAGGGTTCTGAGGATTCATCCAAGGGGGAAAAACCGTTTGCAAGGTTCGGAGGGTCTCCGGAGCAAGAGGCGCTAGGGTCATGCCCAGGCCGGCAAAATGGTCGGAAGCCACAATACCGGAGGCGCCGCTGAACGTGACGATCCCTATTCGGCTTCCCCCTTTTCTCCCCTGCCAGAGGCTTAGACCCCGAGCCATGTCAACCATCTCAAAAAAATCCGCCGCCCTGTGGATTTTCACCTGACGCAGGAACCCTTCTGCAAGCCGGCCGTCGCCTGCAAGGCTGCCCGTGTGGCTTCGCGCTGCCCGCGCTCCTTCCTCGCTCATTCCCCCTTTCAGGAGCACAACGGGCTTTCTCAAACGGGACATGGCGTTGCGAAAACGTGAAACATCGAGGATGGATTCCAGGTACATGGCGATGACTTCCGTCTCTCGATCTTCCGCAAAGTACTCCAGGAGGTCGCTTTCATTGACGTCGCATCGGTTCCCAATGGAACAGGCTTTGCTCAGGCCGAAAAACCCTGCTTTCAAAACTTGGACCAGAAACCCTGCGGAGAGCATCCCGCTCTGTACGACCAGGGAGACCGTCCCTTGCTTGAGATGGCCTCGCCAGATATCCGGCTTCATAAAAGAAGCAACCATGCCGGTCGAGCCGTTGATGACGCCCATGCAGTTCGGGCCCCAGATCCGCATATGGTATTTATTGGCCAACCGGACACAGGCTTCCTGAAGGGCGGCCCCCTGATGCCCTGTTTCAGCGAACCCAGCACTCTGAATCATGATTCGCGAGATCCCCTTCTTCCCGCACGCTTCCATGACCTCAGGAACCGCGGCCGCGGGGACGAAAATAACAGCCAGATCCACGGCTTCAGGGAGATCGCTGACGCTCTTGAACACGGGAAGCCCGCAGATCTCCGAAGCGGAGGGGTTGACCGGGTACAACCGCTCAGGGAATTTCTCCTTCAGGTTGCTCACCAGCGCATAACCTCCCTTGCGCCGGTCTTCGGAAGCGCCGATGACGGCCACACTTTTGGGGTTCATGAATCGATCCATAGTCCTCCTCTTTCACTGGGATCCACAGGTGGTGTGTGGAAGCAGGCGAAGAAATACCAGAAACGCCTTGAGATTTCAACCCGCCTGTACTATTCTCCTTGATCCAGAAGACGCCTGAAGGATCCCTCATGACCAAGAAGCTTTTCTCTCGAAACCCCAACGCTGAGGCTGCAAAAAAGCCTCTTAAAGGAGCCAAAGGCCGGCCCTCCTTGAGAGAAAGCGAAAAGCGCCTCAGCCGGATCCTGCAGGGGCTTTCCATCGCTGCCTTTGTCATTGACGAGAACCATGTCATCACTCACTGCAACAAGGCATTCGAAAACCTGACCGGTTTTTCCACAGAAGCCCTGGTGGGAACAAGGAACCAGTGGAAAACCTTTTATCCCAGCCAAAGGCCCATCCTCGCCGATTTCATTGTTCGTGGCGCTTCTGAAAACGAGATTGCCGCTTGCTACGAGGGCAAGCACCGGAAATCGTCGCTCATCGAAGGTGCCTACGAAGCGGAGAATTTCTTCCCGAATCTCAAGGGCGGAGGGAAATGGCTCTTTTTCACAGCCGCCCCTCTGATCGACGACCAGGGCAAAGTGGTCGGCGCCATTGAAACTCTTCAGGACATCAGCGACAGGAAAAAAGCTGAAGAGGCTCTGCGCGTGTCTGAACGGCGGCAAAGGGCTCTTCTCAATTTTGAGCCCTACCCGATCGTGGTGTTCAGCCTTGACGGTCGCGTGTCCTACTTGAATCCGGCCTTCACGGAAACCTTTGGCTGGACACAGGATGAGCTCGAAGGAAAGAGGATTCCCTTTATCCCACCGGGTTTTGAGCAGGAAACGCGAGAAGCGATTAAGAAAGTTTACGCCGAAAGGGTCATGATGCATTTTGAGACCCGGCGCCTCACCAAGGACGGCCGGATCCTCGACGTGGTCATCCGGGCGGCCGTGTTTTTCGAATCCAAGGATGAGCCTGCCGGCATTATCGTGATTCTCAGGGACGTGACCCAGGAAAAACGCATCTCCCGAAACAATGACGCGATGCTCCGGATCAGCATGTCTCTGCCAGAGCATCCGGAGCTGGGAGACCTTCTCTACTACGTGAACAGCGAAGTCAAAGCCCTTCTGGGAACCGAAGGCGCCATGGCCGTGCTCCACGATGAAATCAGAGGCGACCTCTTTGTTCTGGGCGCCGCTTATGACGATCGGGACGCCCAGAAAAGAATCGAAGAGATCCGCTTTTCCATGGATCAACTCATCGCGGGCCGGGTCATCATGACCGGAGAGCCCATCATTGTTTCAGATGCCTCGACAGACCGGGAACTTCACGAGAAGAGAGACAACCGGCTGGGCTACAGGACCAGAAATCTGGCCCAGGTGCCCCTGAAGTGCAGCGACCGTATCATCGGGGCCTTATGCGCCATCAACAAGAAGGTGGGGTCCTTTGAAGAGACGGACCTGGAACTGCTCAACATGGTGGCGGGAACCGTAGCCCTGTCCATTGAAAACGCGAGGTTCTCTGAAGACCTGAAGAAAGCCCTACGCAACAACGAGGCCCTTCTCAGAATCAGCCTGGCCCTCCCTCGACATCCTGCGCTCGAGGACCTCATCAACTATGTGAACGGTGAAGTGAAACGCCTCGTCGATGCAGAGGGTTCCGTGGTTCTGCTCCTGGACGAAAAAAAACAGGAGTTTCTCGTCCTCGGCGCCGCCTATGACGCCACGGAGACGGAGAAACGGATCAAGGAGATCCGGTTTCCTCTTGACCAGCTCATTGCCGGCAAGGTCGTCAAGACGGGAGAGCCTGTGATCGTCTCGGATACCTCCGTGGATCACCGCATCCACGAAGAAAGAGACAAGAAGCTGGGATACAAGACAAAGAATCTCGCTCTGGTTCCCCTCAGAACCCGTGAGCACATTACCGGTGTGCTTTGCGCCATCAACAAGAAGACGGGAGAGTTTGAATCCACCGACCTGGAATCCCTGAACACCATCGCGGGAACGGTGGCTCTTTCGATCGAGAATGCCAGGGTGTCTGAAGAACTGAGAAAGGCCTATCAGGAGGTGACGAGCCTCAACAGGGCCAAGGATAAAGCGATCAACCATCTCTCGCACGAACTCAAGACCCCTGTGGCCATTCTCTCAAGTTCCTTGAACCTGCTCGCCAAAAGATTGGCCTCTCTTCCGGAGGACACCTGGAAACCCACCCTGGAAAGGATCAAGCGCAATCTGGAGCGCATCCTGGAAATCCAGTACGAGGTGGACGACATTATGGAGGATAAACAGCAGGGAACTTATGGCCTCTTGACTCTGCTCCTCGATCAATGTGTGGAAGAGCTGTCGAGCGTTGTAGCGGAAGAGACCGGCTTGGAGCCTCTCTTTCAGCGAATCAAGAACCATCTGGACAGGACCTTCGGCCCCAAGCAAGCGGAGCTCAAGGTGCTTGATCTCGATCAAGAGGTGCAGGGGAGACTTGAGGCCTTAAAACCTCTCTTTTCTCATCGTGAAGTGAGTGTTCTTACACAGCTCGAACCCGCTCCCCCCATTCTCTTGCCTCCGGAGGTCCTGCACAAAGTTGTGGACGGCCTCATCCGAAACGCCATTGAGAACACTCCGGATGAAGGCAAGATCGAGGTGGCGGTCCAGAAAAAAGGGCATGGGACTCTGCTGGTTGTCAGGGATTACGGAGTCGGGATTCCTGAAGAGGCACAGAAGAGAATCTTCGAGGGCTTTTTCACAACAAGAGACACCATGGCCTACTCTTCCAAGAGGCCTTTCGACTTCAACGCAGGAGGCAAGGGCGCGGATCTGCTCCGAATGAAGATCTTCTCCGAACGATACCACTTTCAGATCAACATGGCTTCCACCCGTTGCAAGCACCTTCCCAGGGAAGTCGATGTGTGCCCCGGCCGGATCAGTCAGTGCCCTTTCTGCTCCAAGACAGAAGACTGCCACCAAACCGGCGGCACGATCTTCATGGTTTATTTCCCGCCCGCCACCCCATGAGGCCAAACAAAAGAACGCTGCTGAACCCCCAGGTTCGGCACTACATGCCTTTGATCCGGGTCAAGAGAAACTCTTTCAGCTCCGGCTCCCCCTGAGAAGGCGCCGGGATCCCCTCGATGGGAATCTCGGCGCGCGCAGCGCTCTTGTGTCCGCCGGCAGAGCCCCACTGTCCGAAAAGCCTCTGGGCGAACTTTCCCGCGTCCAAGCGGAAGCCTGCGTGTCTGAAGATGACAATCAGCTTCTGGCCATAGACTCCGGAAACGATGCACCATGTGGATTCCACCAGCTTGAGAAAGAAGTCGGCCAGGATCACCAGAATGTCCGGGTCACTCACTTTTCCCATGTGGATGTAGGCCTTGTCCTTGAAGAACACCAGGTTTTCCAGAGCCGTTCTAAAGCTGGTCAAGGTTTTCCTGGTCATCTCCGAGGACTCGATCATCTTGACGGTGTGGATGTTGGTATAGGGATAGAGATACCTGAAGGCATCGATGTCGTTCGGGATGGAGGCGCGGACAAAATTGTCCGTATCCGTCTTGATCCCGTAAAACAGGGCGGTCGCGAGTCTTGGAGAGGGAGTGATCTTCGCGGCTCTCAGGTACTCCGTCATCATCGTGGCGGTCGCGCCGTAATCCTCCCGGATGTCCACGAAGGAGGCAACAGAGCCGGGGGACGGCGGGTGGTGGTCGATGATGATGTCAAAACGAAACTTGCTCAGGGCCTCGTTGTGATGGGGCTGGGAATCCACGATCACCCACTTGCTGATTCGGTTCGGATTCAGCCTTCGGATGTGCTGTTCCTTGATGTTGAGCAATTGGATCATCGCCAGATTGTCCGCACGCTTGATCACGTTGGTGCGGAAGACCCATGTCTTCTTCACGCGGCGCCAGAAAAGCCTCTGGAGCGCCATGGCGCTGGACATGGCATCGGGATCGGCGTTGATCAGAATCGCCACCGTGTCTTCCGCCCCTATCTGCTCAAGAAGCTTTTTGAGCTTTTCGGCGACAGGGGTCGATTTGGGAAAAGGATGCTCCATGAGAGGAGGGACATCCGCCGTCACAGGTNCCCGCTTTTGAGCGGGTGCCCCTTCCTTTGATCTGATGGGTTTCTTCGCTTTCATCCCCCCTCCCTTTGCAGCAGAGATTATCCGATGCGGGTTCCGATTTCAATGGTAAAGAGGGGGGCGTGTTGACACCACAGCGGGTTTTTTGTAGAGTCCTACCACTCCCTTTTCGCTGCACCCAAAGACCATGAAGAAATTTATCGCCGCTCCTCTTTGTTCCGGCCTGGTGGTACCGGGTTTGGGCCAGATTCTGAACCAGCAATTCAGGAAGGGCCTGATCCTGCTGGGTTTGGCCTTTCTGCTCTTCGTCGCAGGCGCCGTGAAACTTGCCTTCATCATCAACTCCTTGACTCGTATGCCTGATCTGGCGGAGATCTCCCAAACGGCCGCATTGAGCGGATTAGACCTGTTTCTGGTGGCAGGAATCGCGTGCGCTTTCCTGATCCTCTGGGTTTATTCTGTGGTCGATGCCTTCTGGGTGGCTTTCCAAGCGGAACGATCCGCTCCGGGGAAGATCCAGTGAAGTCCTATCTCATCGACGAAATCGGAGTTGNTGACGTCGAGCGAATTCGCCGATTCTTGAGCGAAAAAGCCATTTCCTCTGGAATGGACACTCTCTTTTGGGTGAAGGTGGCACCCTCCCTCCTGACCCCTCTCCAGCAGGAGCACCTCCCCTGCCGGCCCCATGTCTTTGCCGTTGAAACAGGGCTGCGCTCCTTAAAGGCGGAGCTCTATCTTCGCACCCTTCGAGACATGAGATGTCCCTGCCAGGACTATTGCACCCCTCAGCAAGCCCGTTTCGTCATCGACTGGGTCAACGAGATGCTGAAAGATCTTTCCATCAGAACGTAAAGCGCCCGCAGCCAAACTGGTTTGAGCCCAAGCCGGGGGATGTGGTCTCTTTAGAGCCGCAACCACTTCTTCAGTGGCATCAAGCGGCGCCGAAAAGTCAGTGGGTTATGGTGGAAGCCCTTTGGTACAGACCCTCCGGTTGGCTTGAAGGTCTGCGCCTCCTTTGGGGAAGGTTCGAAGGCAAGGGGGCGGTTGGCAGGAAGAGTCCATTTCCGGTTGCGGACTCGCCAGAGACCACACCCCCCGGCTTGGGCTCAAATTGTGCTTCGAGCAATTCCTGATCAACAGCAACGCATCAGGGCTCTTTCCGTTGACTTCATTCGGCTTATCTGTTAATCAAACATCACTTTTTTTGATGGAGGCTTTGTTGATGGATTACAAGGAAACCCTGAATTTGCCCAAAACTGACTTTCCCATGAAAGCCAATCTGGTCAAGAAAGAACCGGAAATGATCGATCGTTGGGAGAGGCAGAAACTCTATGACCGGATACGCCAGTTCTCCAAAGGGAGAAAGAAATACACCCTTCATGACGGCCCTCCGTATGCCAACGGCCACATTCACATGGGCACCGCCTTCAACAAGATCCTCAAGGATCTGATCGTCAAATCCAGGCAGATGGCCGGCTTTGACGCGCCCTATGTTCCAGGCTGGGACTGTCACGGCCTTCCCATCGAGCACAAGGTGGACAGCGAACTGGGATCCAGAAAAACCGGCATGACGCAAGCGGAAGTGCGGCACTACTGCCGCAAGTACGCGGAGAAGTGGATCGACATTCAGCGCAGCGAATTCAAGCGGCTCGGGGTTCTCGGGGAATGGGACAACCCCTATCTCACGATGGCTTTCCCCTACGAGGCCACCATTGTGCGCGAGTTTGGAAAATTCTATCTCAAAGGGAGCGTCATCAAGAGCAAAAAACCGATTTACTGGTGCATCTCGTGCAAGACCGCTCTTGCAGAGGCGGAGGTGGAGTACGAGGTTCACTCCTCCCCTTCCATCTTCGTCAAGTTCCCTATGATTTCGGATCTCAGCCAGGAAATTCCGGAGTTCAAAGGGAAGCAAGTGTCCATGGTCATCTGGACCACCACGCCCTGGACTATCCCTGCGAATCTCGCGATTGCTCTCCATCCGGATCTCGACTACGTGGCCGTGGACGTCGGCAACAACCAGGTCCTGATCCTCGCAGAGGGGTTGATGGCGGTCTGCATGGACACCTTTGGGATTCGTGACTACCGGGTGATCGCGAAACTGGACCCCCGTCGTCTGGAAAACCTGAAGGCCAAGCACCCTCTTTATGAAAGGGAATCCTTGATCGTCCTCGCCCCTTATGTGACCCTCGATGCGGGGACCGGCTGCGTCCATACCGCTCCAGGTCACGGCAGGGAAGACTATGAAACCGGTCTGCAATACCATCTGGAGGTCTATTCCCCGGTGGACGACGAAGGCCGTTTCACGAAAGACGTTCCCTTTTTCGCGGGTCTTCAGGTCTTTGAGGCCAACGGCGCGGTGAACAAAAAACTGAAGGAGGCAGGCGCTCTCCTCAAGGAGCAGAAGCTTTCCCACGAATATCCTCACTGCTGGCGCTGCAAGAACCCAGTGATTTTTCGCTCCACCGAACAGTGGTTCATCTCCATGGAAAAGACGGGCCTCCGCAAAGACGCCCTCAAGGCCATCAAGGAGGTTTCCTGGATTCCGAGTTGGGGGCAGGACCGCATTTACGGTCTCATCGAAAACAGGCCGGACTGGTGCATCTCCCGACAGAGGGCTTGGGGAGTCCCCATCACCCTTTTCAGTTGCATCGAGTGCGGAAAGCCCCTTCTCTCCCAGAACATGGTGGATCACCTCGTCCGCCTTGTTGAGCAATCCGGAGCCGACATCTGGTTCACGGAACCGGTGGAAAAGCTGATGCCTGCAGGCACCCGTTGTGAGCATTGCGGCTCAGAGCGCTTCAAGAAGGAGACGGACATCCTGGATGTCTGGTTCGACTCCGGTGTGAGTTACGCGGCCGTCATGGAGACCAGGGACTACCTGGAGAGCCCATCGGATCTCTACCTGGAGGGGAGCGACCAGCACCGGGGGTGGTTCCACAGTTCCCTTCTGTGCTCTGTGGGAACCCGGGGCCGGGCGCCCTACCAGAGCGTCCTCACCCACGGTTTTGTGGTGGACGGCACGGGCAAGGCCATGCACAAATCCGCGGGAAACGTGATTGCCCCCGAGGACCTGATCAAGAAGTACGGGGCCGAGATCATCCGGCTCTGGGTGGCGGGCGAGGACTTTCGCGACAACATCCGTCTCTCCGATGAGATCCTCCAGCGACTGGTGGAGGCTTATCGCCGGATTCGAAACACCTGTCGATTTATTCTGGGAAATCTCTACGACTTTGATCCCGCGGAGGATCGGGTGCCCTACGATGAGATGGAGGAATTGGATCAGTGGGTTCTCCATCGTCTCCAGGAACTCGCGGAGCGTGTGCTCAAGGCCTATGACTCTTTCGAGTTTCACCCGGTTTTCCACAACCTTCACAATTTCTGCGTGCTCGATCTTTCCGCCTTTTACCTGGACATCCTCAAGGATCGCCTCTACGTGTCACCGGCTCGTTCAAAGGCGAGAAGGTCGGCTCAGACCGCTTTGCAGGAAATTCTGGAGGTCCTGGTACGGCTCATGGCGCCGATCCTTTCCTTCACGGCCGATGAGGTCTGGCAATTCATGGGAGAGGCGAATCGAAGCGCGAGCGTTCACATGGAAACCTTCCTTCCTGTCAGAAGCGATTACAAGAATGCGGCGTTGGCGGAACGGTGGGAGCCTATTCTGAAGGTTCGGAAGGAGGTGACCAAAGCGATCGAGATCGAGAGAAAAAACAAAACCATCGGTCACTCGCTCGAAGCATCCGTCACGCTGGGGCTGCCTGCCGACCTGCTCGCGCAACTTGAGCCCTATCGCGAGGCCTTGCCCTTCCTCTTCATCGTTTCCGCAGTCACGGCTCTTCCATTGGACCAAGTGGCAGCCGGGTACGAAGGAGAAGGGATCAGGGTCAGGGTCGAGATGAACAATGATCCGCGGTGCGAACGCTGCTGGGTTCACGATCCCACGGTGGGGGCGAGTCATGATCAGCCCGGGCTGTGCAAAAGATGTCTCGACGCTTTGACGGAATTGGGGTAGACTGTGCCTGTGAAGAAAACGCTTCTCCTGTGGCCGGCTCTTGCGGTCCTCGCTCTCGATCAGGCCACGAAATATCTGATTGCGACCCGGATTCCCTTGTACGAAACCAAGCCCCTGATCAGCGGCTTTTTCAACCTCGTTCATATACGAAACAGGGGCATGGCTTTCGGGATCATGAACCGGCCTGGCACGGACTGGGGTTTCATCCTGCTCCTTGGCGCGACCCTCGGAGCGGTCGCTTTGTTGCTGTTCTGGTTTTACAGACTGAAATCAGAAGAAAGAGGAATAGCCTTCCCTCTCTCCCTGATCCTGGGAGGAGCCACGGGGAACCTGATTGATCGGGTGCGGCTTGGAGAAGTCATTGATTTTCTCGATTTCTACATAGGCCCTTACCACTGGCCCGCCTTCAATGCGGCGGATTCCGCGATTACCGTGGGGACACTCTGGCTGGCGGTGACTCTCCTCTTTCATCCTACTCTTAAGGAAAAGAAAGCTTAGACGCGATGTTTCCTGATCTGATTGCCATAGGCCCTTTAACCATCCACACCTACGGCTTCTTTGTGGCCTTGGGTTTTGCCGTCGGGATTTGGACTGCGATCAAAGTCGGCAAGAATCAGGGAGTCCCTTCGCAGCAAGTGATGGATATGGCTTTTGTGATGATCGTCTGGGCCATCATCGGATCGCGCTTGTTCTATGTGCTCATCAATTTTTCGCACTACAAGGCCAACCCTCTGGACATCGTCAAACTGTGGCAAGGGGGCCTCGTTTTTTCCGGCGGACTGGTGGCAACCGCTGCAGCCATGCTGTGGTACCTGAGGCGCCACCACTTCTCCTTCTGGTCCACGGGCGACCTGTGGGCACCATCCCTCGCTCTCGGTCAGGCCATCGGCCGCATCGGGTGTTTCATGGCCGGTTGTTGCTACGGTCGGCCCACGGGTTCGTCGTGGGGCGTGGTGTTCACCCACCCGAAATCCCTTGCCCCTCTCAACATTCCTCTTTACCCGACCCAAGTGTTTGAAGCCTTCGGCGGGCTCGCGATTTTCCTGGTCCTCATCTATCTTCATGGAAAACGCAAGTTTGAGGGACAGGTCTTCCTATGGTATCTGATTCTGCACAGCACCGCCCGCCTTCTGGTGGAGCGCTTTAGAGGGGATGAGCGCGGCCTCATCTCCGGGACTGAAATGACTTCCACGCAACTTCTGGCCACNTTGATTCTCGTGGGGTCTGTGGTGGCGCTTCTGGTTNTAAGGTCTCGATGGGAACGCAAGAACAAGGCCGGCGGACCTNAGCCCGGGATAAGAGTTTAAGCTTAAGGAGTCCACTTTCTTCAAAGAACAACGCACTGAACGCAACGTAGAGNCGGAATTGATATTGCTCTCGGCTAACGAACGGAGGTCGAAACCATGGCAGTTAAAGACAAAAACGTCAGAGAGACNCAAATTGCTTCTTACGGGGATGCCGTCGTCAAGCGGTATGCCTTGTTAAAGGAAAGAGGGAGCGAACGCTCTGTCATTGAAAAAGATCCTATTCTCCGGCATCTCAAGGCAGAACTCAGCCGTCGAAAGAAAAGGCTTTTGGCGGCCACACCCAAAGTGAAACCCAAGCCGGCACCTGTCGTCGAGGCGCCTCCCAAGGAAGAGGAAAAGCCAAAGGAAAAGCCAAAGAAGAAAGAGAAAACGAAGAAGCCCGCCGCACAAGAGAGTAAGGAGTAACGAGGACTGAGGACTGAGTAACTCAAAGCAGGCATCTTCTTAGCCCGCTCAGTCCTCATTACTCATTGCTCAGTCCTTTCCAGCAACCTGCGAGGCTCTGGCAACCTCCTCAGCGAGTTCCTTGACAGCATGGAGGTAATCGTCGATGCCTCTGTAAAACAGGTCATTGTGATCAGCGTCAGGGATCATGAGGAGTTTCTTTTTCTTCGCTTTGCACGCGTCAAAAAGCGCCTGACCTTCGGGGAATGGAATCAGATGGTCCCTTTCGCCGTGGATGATCAAGCAGGGTTTGTCAAAAGCGCGCATTTTTTCGACATTCCTGAATGCGTCTTGCTCGCTGATACCCAGCTTTTTCATGGAAAAGNCGAANAGCTCAAACAACGGCTCTGTAAAAGCAAAACCGCTTTCAATGATCAGGCCGCCCACTTGATTCGCGTAGGTGGACGCGAGTTCAAGAGCAGGAGCACTTCCCAAGGATCTGCCCATCACGATCAACGGCCCGGTGAGACGTTTTTCGGCCAGAAAACTTTTCGTGTACTCAAAGACCACGTGGCAGTCTCGCATCATGTCCGTGATGGTCGGGCTTCCGCCTGAACGGCCGTAACCCCGGTAATCGAACACCAGAAAGTGCATCCCCATGCGCCGGTAGAGTTGTCCCAGGTCGTTGTAATCCGCTGCGATTTCTCCGTTGCCGTGAAAAAAGAGAATCGCCGGAGCGCGGCCCTCTGAGAGATGGAACTTTGCACCCAGCCTCACCCCCTCTTCCACAGGGATCATCACCTCAAGGCATCCCGGCACTGGTTCGTGACTCACCCACTCGGGCCGGGGATGGAAAAGAAGCATGAGGATTTCGGGCCTGTCCACTTTCGGGTAGCTGATCTTCGTGATGTCAATCATGGCATGGAACTCCTTATCCGCAAGCAACTATAGGAAATGAGCAGAANCGGGTCAAGTCAACGCAACCTAATGGNCANAGGGACAAAGGCACAAAGCAGAAAAACCATCAATCCCTTCCCTTTGTCCCTTTGTGCCTATGTGCCTTTGTCCCTCTGCCCCTGATAAGATTCTGTTGAGTTCGCCTTTTGTTTTTGCTATTTGCTCTAAAAGAAATCTTTTTCTATAGGAAAGGACTGCAACGATGCTTGTCGAAGGAACTCGTGTCAAAATGACCAAAGGGTATCGCGGTGCCGAGGGCACGATTGTACTGAAAACGGATTCAGAATTTGAACTCTATGTCATTTCCCTGGACAACGGGTTGAGAATCGTAGCCGGGCNCTCTTCGTTCGACCTTTTCGCAGCGAAACATTGAATTTTACCTGTATACAAGTAGTTACCAATTAATCCGGAAGTGCGGCGTTGCCGTATCCCGAACCTTGGTACCCACGCAATGCCCTTGTGTAAAGAATAGGCAAGACTTGATTCTTTTTGTCTTCCCTATAAAAAGCTTGACAAATGTTAATAAAATCTGTAGTTTATATCCATTCTAATTTATCGGGTGACAAGCCATGATCGACAGAGTGAAAACAAACGGCAAAGCGATCGCTTCGGTTTTCATGATTTTGAGCCTGATTCTCATTGCAGTTCCAGCCGATATCGGCGCACAGCCTTCAACTCACAAGGTTCAGAGAGGCGATACGCTCTGGTCAATTTGTGAAAAATATTACGGTGACGCCACTCTCTGGCCCAAATTGTGGGAAATGAATCCTTTTGTGACCAACCCACACCTGCTGAAACCGGGAGATATGATCACTCTGATTGAAAAAGAAGACATGTCCAGGAATAAAGCTGCCCAGGAAACACCTTCCAAAGAAGCTGCAAAGCCAGTTCCTAAAATGAAGGGCATTGATTTGAGCCTTCTTACCACTCCTTCCACAATGGGCTATCTTGCGATGCGCGACGTCGAACCTTGGGGCGAAGTCTATGGGAGCACAAAGTCACAGCTTGGCGCAGAGAAGGGCGACAAAGTCTTCCTCCATCTCAACGTATTGGCAAAACCGGGCGATGAGTTTAGGGTAGCCAGAGCTCTCCCTGTCTGGCATCCTATTGCTCCCCGCGGCGCGATTGACCCTCCGCTTGGTAGTGTTATCAGTTTGCGGGGTAAGGTGGTCGTGAAAGANATTCTTCAACAGGACTATTATGTTGCAGAAGTCACAGATGTTTTTGCAGAGTTCGGGGTGGGAGCCATAATTCTTCCCTTCGAGCCAATGTCCAATTGTATTCAGCCCTCCGCCACAGATCCCAAGCTTTATGGAAATATTATCGCCGCGAAAGACAATATGAGTGTCATAGGTAGAAATTCAGTCGTGTATCTAAATGCCGGATTCAAGGATGGCATTCAGAGAGGCCAGGTTTTTGAAATAGCCAGAATCAGTAAAATTCCTCGAGAGAACTTGAGATCTGGCGATTTCGAGGGACTCATGAATGATTCCGCCGCCAGCGCTGTTTCCAAGGAAGAGTATCTCACCGTTTTATGGAAAAAACTTACTCAGGGCGAGATAACCGAGTATGCCTTTCCAGTGGGCAAACTCATCATCGTTGAATCTAGACCGGACTCTTCGACCGCCGTTGTTCTTTCCGCCACAGAAGAACTGACCACAGGAGCCTACATTAAAGGATTTTCGTGGACCGAGACTCCCGAATTTCTGAGGAACCTTCCTTCCTGTCCACTGGAGTGAAGCATTGTGGCAAAGCCAAGCGGAACTCCGCCGAAGCCACTCCCTTGGCTGATCTATGGCAGGGGAAACGCGTTTTCGCCCTGCGGGCTACGCCGTAGTCGCCCGTCGGCATCCGCCCTCGTGCTATCACACTGAGCCTCCTGGCGAAGGCGAGTGAAAGAAAAAGCTTGACTATTCGGAGATCCTCTGTTTTAAATTCCCGCCATCCTTAGTGCTTCGGTCCGCAAATCAAGCACTTGGACAGAGTGAGTCCTCTCCTTTTCTCACGGACGCAAGGGTTCCATCATGAAGAGCATCCCCTCTGAAAACAGAGTGGACTGGCTTGCCCTGCATTTGGTCCCCGGCCTCGGAAACATGGCCTTCAAGAAACTCCTGGACTGCTTCAGCAGTCCGGCCGATGTGTTCCGCGCAAAGCTGGCGGACCTTGCTCAGGTGGAAGGACTCCGCAAGCAGGTCATGCAGGGAATTGTGCAGCGGCGATTTTCCCAGGACCCGGAGAGTGTTCTCAGGGACCTTGAAAGACATGGGGCCAGGACGATGATCTTCACGGACGCGGAGTATCCCGACCCGCTGAGAGAGATTCATGATCCGCCCATGGTGCTCTACATCAAGGGAGAGGCCATCCCCGGCAAAGCCACTTTTGTGGCCATTGTGGGTTCCAGGAACTCGACTCCCTACGGAGTCAAGACCGCTGAAAACCTGGCTCAGGGTCTCGCGAGACGAGGGCTTGGGATCGTGAGCGGTCTGGCCCGCGGAATTGATTCTGCCGCGCACTGGGGATGTATAGAAGGTCGGGGGTTCACCATCGGAGTCTTAGGGACCGGGATTGATGGGGTCTATCCCCCGTCCAACAAAAAGCTCTTTGACGTCATGGCTGAAAAGGGCGCGGTGATCACCGAGTTTCCCCTTAAAACGCCGCCTGAACCGAAAAACTTCCCCATTCGAAATCGCCTCATCAGCGGTTTGAGCAGAGGCGTGATCGTTGTGGAAGCCACGATGAAGAGCGGTTCTTTGATCACGGCCTCTGTGGCCCTTGAACAGGGCCGCGAGGTCTTCGCGGTGCCGGGGAGCGTCCACTCCTTCAAGAGCCAAGGGTGCCACTTCCTGATCAAACAGGGCGCCAAGCTCGTGGAAAACGCCGACGACGTTTTGGACGAACTCGGGCTGAATTACACTTACGCGGACAAGAAAGACTCCTATTCAGAGCCGCCCCTCCCCCCGATGGAGGAGAATGAGAAAAAGTTTTATGACTTGATAGGGGATTACCCTGTGCATATTGACGACATTGTAAGAGAGGGAAATATGGAACCGGGCGCAGCATCCGCCGTTCTCATGAGAATGGAACTGAAAGGAATCATCAGGCAGCTGCCCGGCAAACTGTTCGTTCGATAGAACGTCCCTCTTCTTCAAGAGCTTTTGAGACGGACACGAAAAAATGGCAGAGAAAAAATCCACCAAGAAGCGCGCCTTAAAGGCGCCTGAGACATCGGGCAAACAACTCGTGATTGTCGAGTCACCGGCCAAAGCCCAAACCCTCAACAAATATCTGGGTCCCGACTACGTTGTCATGGCCTCGGTGGGGCATGTGAGAGATCTCCCCGACAGAAACCCGAAGGGAGTCAAAGACCCTGTGCCCGGAGTGGATCTCAAGAACGGTTTCAAGCCCAGCTACGACATCATCCGCGGCAAGGAATCCACGGTGACCGCACTCAAACGAGCCTCCAAGAAGGCAGCAGGCCTGTGGCTCGCCACCGACCTTGACCGGGAAGGCGAAGCCATCGCGTGGCATCTGGTTGAGGCTCTCCAGGTCAATCCGGAAGAGGCCAAGCGTGTGGTCTTCAATGCCATCACCCGAAGCGAAATCGAGAAAGCCTTTCGAAGCCCCCGCAAGATCGATATGGCCAAAGTCAATGCCCAGCAGGCAAGGCGCGTTCTGGACCGCATCGTGGGGTACCAGGTTTCCCCGCTCCTTTGGCGGAAAGTCGCAGGCGGATTGAGCGCAGGCCGGGTGCAATCCGTGGCGGTTCGCCTGGTCGTGGAAAGGGAGCGGGAAATCGAAGCCTTTGTCCCTGAAGAGTACTGGAAGGTGACCGCGTACTTTACCACGGAACCCCAACAAGCCCCTGCCCTCTCCGAGGAATGGCTTCGCTGGTTGACCGAAACGAGTGAAAAGAAAAACGGCAGACGGTCTAACGGCAGAACGGTGGCAGAAAAAAATGAGTGGCTTTCCAACCATGCGGGTTTCGCCGCGGAACTGGTGGAAGTGGACGGGGGAAAGATCGAGTCCCGCCGTTTCGACAGGGTTTTGGAAGCAGCCCGGCGGGCGGGTTTTTACCCTGATGATCAACGGGTCACCGACAATCCCAATGCCAGGGCGCCTGCCAATCGTCTGGTGCACCTCATCGGACACCTGGGAGCCGGACCCCGGTGGAAAGTAAAATCAATCCAGACCAAGAGGACCAAAAGTCGTCCCTACGCGCCGTTTATTACCAGCACCCTTCAGCAGGCTGCGGCAAACCAGCTCGACTTCACCGCTCAATTCACCATGGGCGTTGCCCAGAACCTCTATGAGGGAGTGAACGTCGATGGAATGGGGTCTGTTGGGCTGATTACGTACATGCGGACCGATTCGACCCATATTTCCCCGGAAGCGATTCAGATGGTGAGGGAATATATCACCTCCAATCATGGAGAACCTTATTTACCGCCGGCACCGAACACCTTCACCTCTTCTAACAAATCCGCTCAGGAGGCGCACGAAGCCATTCGTCCCACGGATGTTCATCTCACGCCTGCCCGTGTCCGCTCCTCGCTCAAGGAAAGCCATTACAGGCTCTACAAGCTGATATGGGACCGCTTCGTAGCCTCCCAGATGACGGACGCTCAATGGGATGCCACCACGGTTCTGGTATCAGGGGAAGACGAAAAGGGCGAAATTGTCTTTAAGGCGACAGGCCGGGTTCTGGTTTTTGACGGGTACTACAGGGTCACGGGAGTTCCAAATGCTTCTGAAGAGGCGGTGCTCCCGCCCGTTGCAGAGGGAAAAGACCTCGGAGCGCTTCAAATCGAGCCGATCCAGAACTTCACCTCTCCTCCGCCCCGCTACACAGAAGCTTCCCTGGTGAGAAAGCTGGAAGCCGAAGGAATCGGCAGACCGAGCACCTATGCCCAGATAATTCAGGTGATCCAGAACAGAAAATACGTGGAGAAAATCCGAAATCGTTTTTACGCCTCGGACCTTGGCAAAGTCGTGACGGACAAACTCATGGAAGCGTTTCCTGAAATCATGCAGGTCGGATACACTCGGGACATGGAGCAGCAACTCGATGATATCGAGGACAAGCATGCCGACTGGGTGGAAATGCTCCGCCGGTTCTACGGGCCTTTCACTCAGAATCTCCAATCCGCTTACGACGATCTGGTTCACGCAAAAGCGGAAACCCAGCCCGCGTCCCACACCTGCCCCCAGTGCGGCGGGCAGACGGTGTACCGTTTCGGGAAGAAAGGGCGTTTCCTGAGTTGCGCGCGCTACCCCAAATGCAAATTTGCTGCGCCCGTTGACCGGGAAGGGAACCCTGTGGCGCCGGAACAGACCGACATCGCCTGCCCGAAGTGCGAGTCTCCCATGCTCCTGCGAAGAGGCCGCTTCGGCATGTTTCTCAGCTGTGCTCGGTATCCGGAGTGTGCAGGCATCGTGAACCTCGACAAGAAAGGTTTGATCGCCGCGCCCAAAATCCCTCCACTTTTGACGGATCTCTCCTGCCCCAAGTGCAACGCCTCCATGAATCTCCGCCGGGGTGCCAGGGGTCCCTGGCTGAGCTGTTCGAAATTCCCGAAATGCCGAGGCCGCATCGGTTGGTCCACTCTGGAGGAGAACAATCGAAAANCATTGGAGATCGCGCTCCAAGNGCATGAAAAGGGAAATCCGCTGGCTGTGGTGCACAAAATTGACGGGACTGCAGTGAGTGAGGGCTACAAGCCGCAGCCGCTCAGCGCAGCAGGAGAGAGCGCTGATGAGAATGGGACTGGGGCAGCTTGATTCCCGGCTCTGATCCGGTTCACCAGAAGGTGGGCCATGCGGATGGGCTCAGGTACTCTATATTTACCGCTTCTTTCGGGGTGACGTCCCAGGGATGGAGTTCCTTTAGGTCCAAGCTCCTCTTGTCAGGAGTTTCCCGTTTCGCTCCTCGTGAGGGATTCTTCAAACTCTTTGAAGAACTTGTCTCTTTCTTTCCAGTCCGGCCCAAAGCGTTTGTTGAAGTAGGACCCCAATTTATCGAAGAACTTGATCCACAGGGGTTTTCCTGCTCCAAGCACCACATCTTCAAGAAAATCCTTGAGATCCGCCATCCTCTCTTTGGGCAGAAAGGAAAGGGCTCCAAGTTTGATAGACTTCTTCAGCGCATCCGGAGTCAACGCATGAGCGGTCAGCATGACAGACGGAAAGCCCCTCTCCACGGAGGTCTTGAGGAGTTCAAACCCGTTCACTCCCATGATGTCCAAAATGACGACATCATAGGTGTAACTCAGAAGGTATTGCAGGCCAGTGTCATAGTCCTTTGCCTTGTGGACAATACACATGTCCAGCTCATCGGCGACCGTTTCAAGAACATCAGGCTCGTCATCCACCACGAGCACAACCTTGTCTTTCAGCGGGCTCTCTTTAGCCATCAAACCCTCCCATATGCGTCTTAAATTTTATTTTTATAACAGGAATTATTCCGCGGGTCAAAGAGAATTTGAAATGGGGGAAAAGGGAAAAAGGAATTGGCCATTGATAAATGCTAATTATAATAGTATTATATACCACAAAGAGCAGGAGGTTGTTAGGAAACATGACTGAAAAATCCCATGTTCCATCCGGGGAAATCAAGAAAGGATGGTGGAGCCGGTTTCTGGATCGTTTGATCAAGGCCAACAAAAATTCTCTTCAGCAAGGGTGCAGGACCTGAGGCACGCGCATCAGCGGTGCCGGCGGCATCAGGAAATGAACTTTTTGCGTGTCATCCTCATTCTGTGCTTTGCTTTCTTAGCCTTTCCGGAAAAGCCCGCATCCGGCGGAAAGATCTATAAGTGGGTTGATGAAAGGGGTGTTGTTCACTTTTCGGACCAGGAACCAGGTACCGACGAAGCTAAAGGAACGATTGAAGAAAAGGAGTTCAGAGACCCTTCTTCTGTCGAGCCGACCAAAGATACTGTCATCAGAGAAACTTCAAGAAATCCGATTGAATACGTAACAAACTGCACTTTTACCATCAAGGGACCAAAGAGAACAGGGTCAGGCTTTCTGATCTCTTCAGGCGGATATGCGCTCACCTGTAAACA
>JGI20214J51650_10000871_pt1 | contig 19006 bp, 8 predicted proteins | sample WetSurMetagenome_FD_51650 | JGI IMG/M metagenome (IMG submission 51650) | reverse complement strand
CTCGTGCACAACCGCTTCGACGTCACTCTGCTCCCCAACGGGCCCTTCTCACTCACCGCCGGCATGCGGAACCGCCTTTTGTACGGCGACGTGTCCGCCGGCGGCGGAGACGCCGTTTTGCAGACCTCAGGCGCCTCGGGTTTTTTCGGGCTCCAAAGGGTCCTCTCGTCGGGACAGTCCTACCGGATCGTGACGGAGCTCGACCGCCTCTACCTGCAATTCGCGTCCGACAAGTTCCAGTTCCGCGCGGGCAGGCACCGCGTCAACTGGGGCATGAATCTCGTATGGAACCCCAACGACCTGTTCAACGCCTCCTCGTACCTCGATTTCGATTACGAGGAAAAGCAGGGTACCGACGGCGCGCTCGTCTCCTGGTATCCGTCGGTCACCTCCCAGGTCACGGCCGTCTACGCGGCGGGCGATTCCCTCGCGGCAATGGGCGGCGCGGCCCTGGGCAGGTGGAACCTGTGGGGGTACGACATGCAGGTGCTGTGCGGGATCGTCAAAGGCGACGGCTGCGCCGGACTCGGCTGGTCGGGACAAATCGGCGGCGCCGCGTTCCGGGGCGAGCTCACCTATTTCCGGCCCGTGCTCGACAAGGCCGGGCGCCGCGAATCGGTCGCGGCGAGCGTGTCGGGAGACTATACGTTTCCGCACAACGTATACGTGCAGGCCGGCGCGCTGTACAACAGCGCCGGCAGCGACAAAAAACACGACGACTACTCCGCCATGCCCTCCGACGGCCCGCTGGCAAAGCACCTGTCGCCCGCGGCCGCGACACTGTTCCTCGAATGCGCCGACCAGATCACGCCCCTCTTTCGGATAGACGCGTTCGCGATGGTAAACCCGATTGACGGCTCGGGCGTGGCGGGCCCCACCGCCACGTTCTCAATTACCGACAACATCGACATGGATTTGATCTGCCAAGGTTTCTTCGGCGAGGCCAACACCGCCTTCGGCGGATACGGCACGATTGCGGCCATACGGGGGAAATGGAGCTTTTAGACCGGGCACAAAGTGCCCGCCCTGTGTTTTTCCGAATTCGTCAAAGATAAGTTTGTATAAGATTTCGAATTCCCGGAACTTCTTGTCAAAACAAACTTCCGGGGGGACTGTTTCGGCTAAAAGAAAAGGGAACTCATCGAAGATTTCGGAATGCACGTTTTCTCTCAGGAAATTTTCCGTCAATGGTATCATGTAGGCGCCTTTTAATTCGTTAATTTCATACGATTTGATGTGCCCGGGATTGGTAAAGTAAATGGTTGTGGAACCGAAGAGAAATCTATTTTCGTCAATGGTATAAAATTCCGAACCCTTTTTAACAAAAACAAAACAAAAATAGTCCGCCCGGAATATGGGAGAAATATAAGGGACTTGACGAAGAATGGCGGGCTTGAAATGAATGGTGAAATCGATTTCCCGATCGAGCGGCAGATCAAGGGACTTACTTATACATGTCCGAAATACTGTGATGTACGATAAGTTCCATATGTTCCTGCCGTTACAAGAAGGCGTCAGTATGGTATATGGCCTTTTGATACTGCTCTTGCTATGTTGGCCCTTTGAGGTCGATCTGTAAGTTACTTTGCTTGTGCCGCCCCTTTTCAAGATAATTGTTCCGGTTTATTTCCCATCAACAGAAAATTAAGACCGCAGGAAAAATACTCGTCCGACGCAGTTCGGGGAGGGGGGCGCCGACCCCGCTTTTTAAAGCGGCAATCTCACTCCACATGCGCCTTCCCGTCTATTTTTCCGCCGTTTCGACCAAAACGGCATCATGAGGCATCGTTTTTAGCGATCCGGAGGAGACATAGCCATCTATGAGCCATGCGGTTGCGGTCCGGCTATTTCGGCCCGCAACTTCGGCAGGCGGGAGGGATGGTTTTGACGGACATAGGATATGAACTTTTCACGGATCTCGCAACGCAGGTCCCAGGACTTGGACGAGTCGGCCGAGGTGGCGAGCACGCGCACCTGCATGGCCTTCTCGTTTGTGTCGGTCACCTGGAGGTTCCAGAACCTTCCGTCCCACAAGGGACTCTTCCCTATTATTTCCTCCAGCGCCTTTCTCGCTTCGTCAAGCGGAAGCGAATAGTCCATCCAAAAAAAGACCGATCCGAGCAAGTCGGCCGACGCGCGCGTCCAGTTCTGAAACGGTTTTTCGATGAAATAGCCGAGCGGTACGATGAGGCGCCGGTCGTCCCAGATATGAAGGACGACGTAGGTGAGCGTGATTTCCTGGATGCGGCCCCATTCGCCTTCCACGATCACGACGTCGTCGAGCCGGATGGGCTGGGTGAGAGCCAGTTGGAACCCGGCGAACAAGTTCGAGATCGTCTTCTGCGCGGCAAAACCGAGGATGACCCCCACAACGCCCGCGGAGGCGAGAATGCTCGTTCCGAGGCGCCGTACTTCATCGAAAAGCATGAGAATGGACGCCGCGGCAAACAGGACGATAATCACATACAGGGTTCTGCTGATGACGTGCGCCTGAGTATACAGCTTGCGGGCCCGGAGATTGTCGGCCGCGCCGATGTCGTATTCGGCAAGCACCGCCTTTTCGCCGATTCCAACCGCCTGCGCCATGATGACCGAGATCGCCACGATGAGCAATATGGTGGTGCCCTTTGCGACGATCCCCGTCCATTCGGAAGGCAGACCGAGGATGGGCAGGCAGAAAATGAGGCCCACCACCGGCACAATAACGCGGAGACTCTTGCCCAGGAGGGGGACAAACAGATCATCGAGCTTGTTTGTCGTTTTCGCCGCGAGCGACGAAAGCCGCTTCTCCAGCACGCGCGTGAGACGGAAAACAAGCCAAAACAGCACAAAAAAGCCGCCGACGCCGAAGATTCTATCGACGATTTCACCGGTACCGCGTACTCCTTCAGGGGAGAGCAGCTTGCCTATCAGGGGGGAGAGAGCCGGATACGTGCCGCATAGGGCGACGAGGAGGTAGAATGGTTTGGCAAACGCAGTCACGATGTCCCGCCGCGACGACGACCGGAGCGTTGCCGTCGTCCGCAACGCGCGCCGTACGAAGAACGCCGCGATGAAATTGACAATCAGAACAAGCAGGACGACGGCCGGAACGGACAGAATATCCGTCCAGGAAAAGTCCCGCCACACCGGAGCAACGGCGCCGGGACCAAAAACGTACTTTGCAACGCCCGCCGCCAGCAATTCCAAACCGTTGCCCGGTCGCAACAGCGTTATTCCCACTTCCATATCCACTCCTTTAAAAAATGGTATGCCTCTATCCTCTCCGCGCGCGCATCGGGAAACCGACTCGAACAATCAGCGGCCGAAAAAAAATGCAAACCGCTTGCCAATCATAGGATTGCTTTATTTTATTCCTGTGTCGATGAAGCAAACGCGGTGCTCGCCGGGATGCGCGGTAGTCATAAAAACAAAAACTCACAATGGCGGCCTCACCACGTATGCCCGGGCGGAATGTTCCACGGGGACATTTGTCCCTATGAGACCGGCTTGAGTCAGGGCGGCAAAAAGCGCCGGAAAGCCTGCCGTGATACGCACCGGCCATCACTGTTTGCATTATTGACACGAAAGACAACGCGCGGCTCCCCTGCCTCAGGGCGCCCGTCATGCGCGACACACGGGCATTCCCGGGAAATCTTGAGCTTCCATGCCTTCACCTGCGGGCGCTACGAGACCCGACGGAACCGCGAACCTCACGACGCCGAGACCAAGGGTGTCCTTCCGCAGGTACGAACATTGCTTGCGTAATGCGGCTTATACGGCGGCAAGACGAACGACTCGTCGCGCCTCGGACGTTTTACGAGTTGCGGGGCTTTCCGTGTTCGGCGTATCGCCTTACCAGGGAACAACAGGTACTGTAACGGTGATTTTTCGTGCATAGGGAGTGTATGCGGCTCATGGGAAACGGCATAAAAAAGCTTGTACTCCGTGCAATTTGGGTATTTTGCGCGTTGTGTACGCTGCTGCTCGTTCTTTCGATAGTGTCCAGGCTTGCGCCGGTACAGGCGTTTTTAAAGTCGGAAATTGAGAAGTCGGCCGCAGGCACACTGTCGTGCACGGTTTCGATTGGCGCCGTATCCGCCGATTTTTTCAACGCCGTGACCGCGCGGTCCGTAAAAATCTCAGGGCTTCCGCCCGATACGGAGTCGGTTTTCATCCGCCGACTTTCGATACGCATCAACCCCCTCGCGCTGGCGAAAGGAACCGTTGATGTGCGTTTAGCGGCACTCTCTGGGGCTAAGGCGCACATTCTCAGGAAGCGGGACGGAGTGTTCGTCGGTCCCATCGACCTTGGAAAGCTGGCCCGGCAAAGAAATGCCGGCCTTTCCTTTGCAGTACGCGGCATCACCGCACGACAATGCACCCTCTCATATACGGACGCCCCCGTCCGCCTTGGCGTTGGGCCGGCCGAGGTGTCGGCCTTCGCGAAATTCGCGCGACGGGATTCGCTTGTCATTTCCTGCTCGGCTGTGGGCGGGCGCCTTTTTTCGCCATGGTGGAACGGCGGCATGCAAACCCTGAACGCCGTATTTTCGGCGTCGCCTTCCGGCCTGTCGTTCGTAAAAGGCGTTGTAAAATTAGACTCGGCCTCGTTGGCGGTAGCGGGAAACATTCCCTTCGACACGGCGCATGAATGGTCGTTGTCGACGAAGGTCGAAACGTCCGTCTTGTCCATCGTGCCGGCGCGGCCATTCGTCGGCAAATCGGCAGGCGGCCGGGTCGGCGCGCGCGCGACCATGAATGGAACGTCGTCCGATCCGAAAATTTCACTCGATGTCTCGTGCGGCGCGATGCGCATGCAATCGTGGAGCGTCGATTCCGCGAAGGTCGGCGCTTCATATATCCGTGGACATCTTGCCGCCGACGGTAGCCTTTACTCGCCGCTCGGACGCTCCCGTATAACGCTTTCCTCCGACCTCCGGTCTCTTTTTTCATCGCCGGAATTGGGGCGCTACCGGCTGCGGCTGACGGCGCGGATCGACGACCTGCCGGGACTGATGAACCATTTCTGGAGCACCGGCGCCATTCCCTTTTCACACGGGACCGTCGAGGCGCTGTGTGCGGGGAACGGCTTGCAAAGCATGCCGGACCGCATCGCTTTAAAAATTGCCGCGGCGGGAAAATCCATCCCGGCCGAGAGCATGACGGCTGCGGTCGGACTTGCAATGGGAAAATGGAATGTTTCGGCGAAGGCCGGGAAATCCGTCGCGGCGGAGGGAAGCGGCGTGTTGAATAAAAGAGGAAAAATCGCCGGAAAGATTCGCGTGAACATACCCGACCTCGGGCCCTTCGCTTTTTTGTCCGGCGATTCAGCCGCGTACGGCCATATCGACGCCGTGGTGGGACTGGCCGGCACGTTGAAGCGGCCGGACGTTTCGGCGACCTTGAGCGACGGAGATGTGATGTGGCATGGAATCCACGCGCACAACCTGTTCGCGAAAGTCTCTCTCGAACACGGCAAGCTCCGCATAGACACATCAAGTGCGGCACTGGCCGTGGGGTCGTTGGGAAGGACACTGCCGTATTTCGGCGTCGAGGGTGTTTCGGGAAGGATTTGCGCGTCGGTTCATGCAAGAGGCAAGCCTGATTCCCTTGCGGCGGACATCGCGGCGGGCTTGGCCGGGCTTTCGTATGAAGGATATGCGGTCGACACCGCTGCGCTTCGATGCACCGTGGCGGGCAATTCGATTCGCGCGCCGTTTTTCTTTTTGCAAAGAAAATCAAGCGGCCTCACCGGCGAAGGGAATGCATCGTGGCAGGGAAAAACCGTCGACGCCGCCGCCCGGCTCAATCTCACTTCCGGGGGGAGAGAAAGCGGGACCGTTGAGGCCGCGTTCAGGTTTGGAAGGGATTCCCTTTATGCTCATCTGACCGCCGGCAAGGCCGATCCCGCGGTGTTTTCACCGTGGCTGGCGCCGCTTTCGCGATTTTCCGGAGCGCTGTCCGCCGATGCGACGGCGTCGGGAAAAACCTCGAATCCAGGCCTGATGCTTTCGTACAGGTATGAAGGGACCGGAAAAAATCCGGCGGAAATCACATCGTCCGGCAGATTCGCGGCCGAAGATTCCGCATTGACCGGCTCGCTTTCGATTGAGCAGACGACGGTACGGCGTCCAATTGAGGTAACGGTAAAAATCCCATTTTCACCGGGCGGAATTTTCAAAGGCGTCGGCGCCATAGGAAACGGGGCTTTCCTTACGGTATCGGGCGATACGATCCCCTATCAAGGCCTGCTGGCGGCGTTCGTCCCCGGAATCTCGTCCAAAGGTGCCGTGACGATCCGCGGCGTTCTGTCGAAAAATGACGGTGCATGGTCGGTTGCATGCTCTGCGGGCGTCGCGAGCGAGGCGACGAGGCTTCCCGCCCAAAACGTCAGTATCGGGCCGGTCACGTTGGATTTGTCCGCGCACGGCCCGTTATCGGCGCCCCGGGTGGGATTCTCCGTTGCCGGGGATTCGGTATCGCTGCCGGCCCCCGTCGTTTCGCATTTCCATGCGCACGGGTCCATTGTCGATTCCATCGCGACGGTTGACGCGTTCGATGCGGCGCTTGCGCCCGGCGGCACCGTGACCGCGACGAGCCGCGGCGTTTTCTCCAAAAAGCAAGGAATCCGTTCCGTGGCCGTAACGACCGATCTGTACGGGGCCTCGGTCGCATCGGTCCAACATTTTATCGGCGATGCGGTCCGCATCGCCGGCGGCGCGGCGACGGGCCGCGTGGACGCCGAATGGAAAAACGGCACGCTGCGGGCAAACGGCGGGATACGGCTTTCGGACGCCGCGTTTTTCATCGAAGGGTGCGAAACGAAGATCGGGCCGGTAAACGCGGCGCTCCTCCTCCGCGACGACACGCTTGTACTCTCGGAACTGTCGGGAGGCGCGGGCGGCGGAACTTTCACGGGCGGCGGCCGCGCCGTTTTACGGTTGAACGGCTTGGAAAGCGCCCGCGCCGCGCTTTCGGTACGGGACGCGCGCCTGCGCTTCGGCGACGATCTCGATCTCGGCATCCAGGCGGCGGACGTGGTTTTAAGCAAGCGAACGGCGGCAGCGTGTTCCGCTGAAGTCTCCCTCGGAGAAACGCGGTTGTATGGCCGTGTCGCGCTCACCGGCCTGCTCGACCGGCCGCATCCGCGGCGCGCGACCACAAAACGACGGGGCAGGCCGTCGCCCTTTGATTCGATGCGCCTGAACATTCACGTGAAAAGCGGCCGCGCCCTCACCATAGACAGCAACATCGGCAGGGCCGTCCTCGGCGGGGATGTGACGGTGACGGGTACGCCGGAAAGCCCGGCGGTCGCGGGCGCCGTTGCCGTCACCGAGGGGTATGTGTACTATCTTGACCGGAAATTCACCGTCACGCAGGGAACGATCCGGCAGTACGACCGGGAAAAAATCGATCCGGTGCTGGACATACAGGCAACCTGCCCGGTCTCATGGTACCCGTCGCGGGGCGGGCGCGAGGACTACGACGTAACGCTGTCGGTTCTGGGGCCGCTTTCGAACCCGGAGGTCGCGCTCTCATCGAAACCCGCGCTTGCGCAGGCCCAGATCATTTCATTGCTTTCGCTGGGTACGCTCGAAACCGGCACCGGATCCGATGTTTCGCGGTTGGCCCAAAACCTGCTTTCAAGCCAGGCCGCAGGACTCGGCACGAGGCGGCTGTCCCGTCTGCTCAACGTGGAAAGCATCGACATTTACGGCAATCTGTTCGGCTCTTCGCGGGCGGAGCCGAGCCTGAGCATGACGAAAAGCGTGACCCCGAGGCTCAGCGTCACCTATAAAACACTGCTTTCAAGACTGGGCCAGCAACAGGTAACGGCCTCGTACCGTCTTCTGCCGTTCCTTTTCCTTTCCGGAGACGTAAGCGAGCGGCAGACGGGCGGAATAGATATTCAACTGCGGTTCAGCAAATGAAGCGCGCTTTCTTCCCTCTCGGTTCGAGAACCGTTCCATTCCCGGCGGCGTTGCTTGTGCCGTTAATCTTCGTTTGCGCGATTGCGGGAAAGGCGCCTTCGCCAGGGAGCGCCCCGTGGACCGTGAAGGAGGTGCGTTTTTCGGGAAACGTCTCGAAGCCGGCGCCAAACCTGATTGCCTTGATGCAAATGCGCCCCGGAACCTGGCTGAGAAAGACGAAGTTTTCCCGCTGGACGCTCGCCGACGACCTTGATGCCCTGCTGGCGGCGTATCAGGATGACGGATTCATCGACGCCGCCGTGTCGCTTGAATCGCTGATGCGGGACACGGCGACACGAACCGTGCGCATCCGTATAGCGGTGAGCGAAGGGCCGCGAACGTTTCTCGACTCGGTGCATATCACCGGATGCACGGCGTTCACCCCGGTCGAGGCGCGGGGCATAGTGTCGTCGAAAGCGGGCGGCCCTTTCTGTCTTTCGTGCCTCGACCGTGATGCGCAGGCCATTGCCGACAGTATTCGGGAGCGTGGGTACTGGCTGTGCACGGCAAAGGTGCGCGCCGGCCTGGACACGGCGCGGCGCAGGGCCGCCGCGGAAATCGTGGTGAGCCAGGGACCGCTGTCGTTTGCGGGCGGCATAACCGTGCGCGGAACAAAAAGGATACGGAACAAAGTGGCATTACGGGAAATCGCGTTTCGCGCGGGAGATACCTTGACGGGCAGGGCGGTGCGTTCGTCGGAACGGCGCCTGTACGAGACGGGACTGTTTCGGTATGCGCGCGTAGCGCCGTTTTTTCCCGACACCCAGGCCGCGAAAGCGGCCGCGGCGTACCGGACGCCGGTGGAGGTTTCGGTCGACGAAACGGATTTTTTCGCCGTGCAGGGCGGCGTCGGATACGGAACCAACGAGGGCCCCCGGGCGTCACTGGAAACGTCGTACGGCAATTGCTTCGGGTTCGGGCATACCGTCGCGTTGCAGGGAAGCTATTCCCGGTTTTTGGAGAGCGTTCGCGTAAGGTATGCCACGCCGCGCATTCTGTCGCTTCCCGTATCCGGCGACGCTTCGGTTTACGCGCAGCGGCACGACGAAATCACGTTCAAGGGAAATTTGTACGGCGCGGAAATGACGCTCGGGGCAAAATCGTGGGGAAAGCTGGGATATCGTTCGTGGACGTCATTCGAATGGGTCAAGGACGAAGGGACGCCGGCGGTACAGCCGGACACCGGACAGCCGTCAAACACCCATAGCGTCGGCCTGGGGGTATCGTATGATCTCAGAAACAACGTGTTTGATCCTTCGAAAGGCATCTTCGTCTCGGTGGACGCAACCGTGGCCGGATTTGCCGGAATGGGGTCAAGCAGATTTTATAAATTGACCCTGGATTTCCGATGGCACCTGCCGGTTTTTCCGCTTTTTTCGGTATCGGGTGCGGTGAACGCGGGGTATGCCCGCGGGTATGGTTCGGACGGGAACCGGGTTCCGCCGCAGGAGCTGTTCTACGCGGGCGGCGAAAAAATAAGACAGATACGCGGGTATCCCGTGTCGGGAACCGAACCGGGCGGCGGCTCCGTCGCGCTCGTGCTCAACATCGCGGAATTCAGGTGGTCGATGTTGCCGTGGTTCGAAATCGCGGGTTTCGCGGACGCCGGATATGTATGGCCCGAGCCGAACGGCATCACGCTGAAAAATTTGCTCTACACCGCCGGGCCGGGCCTTCGGTTCCGTACGCCCGTCGGGATCATAAGCTGCGATTACGGATTCAGGCTCAACGGTACTCATGTCGGTGCCGGAGGCTTTTCTTTGGAAATAGGCCAGCCGTTCTGAGAAAGGTTCATGCCGTGATGGTGTTCGCCTTTTGTTAATCGACGCGGGCGCACACGGGCCCTGATTCTTTAGGAGGAAAATTGCTTCTGACGGTTGGACTGAATCGTATATTTTTTTAAACAACGAAGATAAAAAAACAAAGACTCGTTACGATGTCGCCGCCGGAGATCGTCGGCGCGGCTAAACGAATCGACGGGCGAACAATCAAGTCGATGCGGGAACGGCTCTACCAGGGGGACGCCTGTGCCGCATTTCCCGCGGCGAGAAAACGAAGAATGAAAGGATGCCGCCAATGACAAGACATGCACCACGGAGAATCTCCGCGTCGCTGCAAACGGGAATCTGCGCCATTGCCTTCGCGGCTTTTCTGCGCACCCCGGCCGCCGCGCCCGTTTCCACTCCGAAGCCCACGCCTTCCGTTGCGTCCATCCCCGCGGCCGCGGATTCCCAGGAGATGATAAAAAACGAGCGCCTCGCGGCCGAGGCGTCGCTTCTCAAGCAGAGAAACGATTCTCTCGCCCGGCTGGATTCCATCCAGGCCGCCATGGTCCAGCGACAACTGTCACGGGTAAGGCCCAGCGATTCCATCACGCTAGCCAAGCTCCAGACGCGGCTCGACTCCATTTCACGGGTCGATTCGCTCCGGGGCGCCCGGCAGATGCTGGAAATCGCGGCCCGCAGGGAATCGCTTTCCGGATATCCGGTTTACATGGGGAACGATACCCTGTTCCTCGTGTACATGAACACCGGTGCCTTCACGGCCGTGGACCGGGCGGCCGCAATCATTGCTCGCCTGAAAAAGATGGCCGCGGCAAAGTCGTTCTTTCCCGACTCCTTGGTTTATGTTCCGGAAGAGACCGGAGTGGACATCGCCTATCGCGGCACAACCGTTATGACGGTGTCGGACATGGATGCCCTGTGGAACAACGCCTCAAAGGACTCGCTTGCGCGTGCCTACGGCGCCGCCATGAAGCGAAGCGCCGTCGCCTTCCGCAGGGAGCATTCCCTGATCGCATATGTCGGAAGCGGCGCCGCCATCCTCGCGCTCCTGGCGTCGTGCATCGCCCTTGCCGTATTCTTGCGGCGGCTTGCGGCCACGGCGACGAACCGCATCGTAACCCGAAGAAACGCTCTGCTGAAGGGCGTTTCCATCAAGAACGTGTCCCTGCTCAGCAGGGACCGGCAGCTGAGGATCGTGATACAAGCCATACGGGTGCTGGAAATCGCCGCGTATTTCGTGTTGCTGTATGCAACGTTGTCCATACTCTTTTTCATACTGCCCTGGACCAAGGACATTTCGAAAACACTCGTCGACTGGGTCGTCCATCCCGTAAAAACCATCGCGCGGGGTATCGTCGAATATCTTCCGAAGCTCTTCAACGTCGCCGTCATCGTGATCGTGACCCAGCTTGCCGTGCGCGTGGCCAAGAAAGTGTTTGACGAAATAGGCAAAGGCACCCTCAAGGTGCGCGGGTTTTATGAAGACTGGGCGAGGCCGACGTTCAATATCGTGCGTTTTCTCCTCTACGCCTTCATGTTAATCCTTATTTTCCCCTATCTCCCCGGCTCCGAGTCCCCCGCCTTCCGCGGGGTAACGGTGTTTCTCGGCGTCCTGCTGTCGCTGGGGTCCACTTCTGCCGTGGCCAACGTGGTGGCGGGCCTCGCGATTACATACATGCGGCCGTTCCGCGTGGGAGACAGGATCCGCATTGGTGAAGTAACGGGCGACGTGATGGAAAAGACCATGCTCGTTACGCGCATCCGCACGCTCAAAAACGAGGACGTCACCATCCCAAACGCGGGCATCCTGTCGGGCCATACCGTAAATTTCTCCACCGCGGGCAAGGGCCGGGGGCTCATCGTCCATACCGCCGTCACCATCGGCTACGGCGTGCCGTGGCGGTCGGTTCACGCGGCGCTGACGGAAGCGGCGCTTTCCACGCAAGGAATTCTTTCGGAACCCCGGCCTTTCGTCTTGCAAACGAGTCTGGACGATTTTTATGTGACCTACGAGATAAACGCCTTCACCGATCAACCGCACGATATGGCAGCCATCTATTCCCGGCTTCACGAAAATATCCAGGACGCCTTTGGGAAAGCGAACATCGAGATAACCTCGCCCCATTACCGGGCGGTGCGAAGCGGCGGCGCGAGTACGGTACCGCAAAAGGGTTAACGATGCGGCGAGGAATACCTCCGCGACCGTGGCGCCGACCAAAAGAGGAAAAGGACGGCATCGGTTTTCCACAAACGTATTTTGTAGAGGACCGCGCGGACATGCCCGCGTTTTTCATTAGGGAACGGCAATGACGGCCAACGGCAACCATTTTTCCGCAAGCGATCCGCTGTGGTACAAGGACGCGGTGATATACCAGCTCCACGTCAAGAGCTTTTGGGACAGCACGGGCGACGGCATCGGGGACTTCGGCGGCCTCACCCGCAAACTCGACTACCTGGAATCGCTCGGCGTCACGGCGGTATGGCTCCTGCCCTTCTACCCGTCGCCGCTCAAGGACGACGGCTACGACATCGCCGATTATTTCAACATCCATCCGCTGTACGGGACCCTCCGCGACTTCAAGAATTTCCTCAGAGAGGCGCATCACAGGAACATCCGCGTCATAACCGAGCTCGTGCTCAACCACACCTCCGACCAGCACGACTGGTTCAAGCGGTCCCGTACGGCCGAGCCCGGGTCGTTCTGGCGCGACTTCTACATGTGGAGCGACACGGGCGACGGATACCGGGAGGCCCGGATCATATTCAAGGATTTCGAGACCTCCAACTGGTCGTGGGACCCCGTGGCGCGGGCCTATTACTTTCACCGGTTCTATTCCCACCAGCCGGACCTAAACTACGAAAATCCTCACGTGCACACGGCCATCCTCAAGGTAATCGACTACTGGCTGGGCATGGGCGTCGACGGCGTGCGTCTCGACGCCGTCCCCTACCTGTACAAACAGGAAGGGACCAATTGCGAAAACCTTGCGAAGACGTTCGAATTCCTGAGAAAGCTGCGCGCCCACGTCGACGAGAACTTCCCCGACCGCATGCTTCTGGCGGAGGCCAACCAGTGGCCCGAGGACGCGGCCGCCTATTTCGGGCGGGGCGACATGTGCCACATGGCGTTCCATTTTCCCCTCATGCCGCGCATGTTCATGGCGCTTCGCAAGGAAGACCGCTTTCCGATCATCGACATACTCGATCAAACGCCGCAGATTCCCGACACGGCGCAGTGGGCGGTGTTCCTCCGCAACCACGACGAACTCACGCTCGAGATGGTCACCGAGGAGGAGCGCGAATACATGTACCGCTCCTACGCGCACGATCCCTCCTCGCGCATCAACCTCGGAATCCGGCGGCGTCTCGCCCCGCTTCTGCAGAACAGCCGGCGCCGCATGGAACTCATGAACATCCTGATGTTCTCGCTCCCGGGTTCTCCCATCGTCTACTACGGCGACGAGATAGGCATGGGCGACAACCATTTCCTGGGCGACCGTAACGGCGTCCGTACGCCCATGCAGTGGTCGGGCGACCGCAACGCGGGTTTCTCGCTTGCCAACCCGCAGCGGCTCTACCTCCCGCTCGTCATCGACCCCGAGTACAATTACGAAACGGTCAACGTGGAAAACGAGGAGCGCAACTCCGCGTCGCTGCTCTGGTGGATGCGCCGCACCGTTGCCATGAGGCGCAAGTACCGGGCATTCGCGCGCGGGACGCTGGAGTTCGTTCGGTCGGACAATTCGAGCGTCCTCACGTTCGTGCGGCGGTTCGGTGAGGAGATAGTATTCGTGGCCGTCAACCTTTCCCGGTTCTGCCAGATGGTGAGCGTCGACCTCAAGGCGTTCGCCGGCTACACGCCCTACGACATCTTCAGCGCCAACAAGTTCCCGCGCATATCCGAAACCCCCTACGTTCTTACCATGGGGTTTCACGACTATTTCTGGTTCTCGCTCCGCAAGGAGAGAACGTCCGATCTGCTCTCGGAGAGCTACCGGCTCCCGGAATTGCGCGTCGACGGTTCGTGGGCCGACCTTTTCGACGGTTCGTCGGACGACCAGCTCGAAATGTCGGTATTGCCGCCCTATCTTCAGCAGCGCACCACCGCCGGATGCAAGCCCGCGACGATAGCGGAGACCAAAATCCTCGACAGGCTGTCGCTGGAGGAGCCGGGGTTCACGGCCATCATCCTGTTCGTCCGCGTTTCGTACGTGTCGGGAGAGCCCGACGTGATCGCCCTGCCGCTGTCGGTCGACGCGGAGGAGCAGGTCAACCGGGTCATCGGTGACGACAAGGGACTCATAGCCGCCCTGGTGATCGGCGGGGCGACGGGCATGCTGTACGACTGCGCCTTCCATCCGAGACTCCACTCGCTGCTGCTCAACTGCGCCGCGCGGCGCTGGAGACTGCACGGCGACGCGGGAACGCTCGCCGGCGCGGGGACCGCCGCGCTCCGGAAGGCGGTACGGGAGGAGCCGGCCCTTCCCCTGCCGATCACCGTTGTCAAGGCCGGCCTCCGCAACACATCGTTCTCGTACGCAAACCGTTTGCTCCTCAAGCTGTTCCGCAGGCTCGAGGAGGGGGCCAACCCGGACATCGAGCTGCACCGCCTCCTGTCGGCCCAGCCGCCCCTGGCGAAAAACGTCGCGCCGTTCTACGGCTCCATCGAGTACCGGATCAAGGACGGCTCCTTCATGCAGGTGGGGATGCTTACGGGATACGTTTCGAACACCGGCACCGCCTGGAGCCAGGCGATAGACGCGGCGGCCGTATTCTTTGAGGAGGTACTCGCGACGAGATCGCAATCCTCGCCCGACCCCAAGGCCTTCCCTACCCTTCTCGGCGTCCAAGGCACATGGGAGCCGGCCGGGCCGGACAAGTCGCTTTTCGGGCCGTTTTTCGAAGCGGTGAAGGTGCTGGGCGCGCGCACGGCCCGCATGCATGCGGCATTGTCGCAGGGGCAGGGCACGGAATTCGCCGTGGAGCCGTTCTCTCCGTATTACCAGCGCGAGCTGTTCCAGTCGACCCGGAACGCGATAAAGCAGTCTTTTTCGGCGGGAGCCCGAAACGAGAGCCTTGACAAAAACTCCAGGGACATGCTGGCGCGGCTCGCCGAAAGCGAAAAGGGGCTCATGGCCTTTCTTGGGCCGCTTCTCAAGACGAAGCTTTCGGGGGGTCGTTCGAGAATCCACGGCGATCTCCACTTGGGCCAGTTCGTCGCGGTCACCAACGATTTCGTGGTCAAGGATTTCGAAGGCGACCCGAACCTGTCGCTAAGCGAGCGCAGGACCAAGCGGTCGCCGCTGCGGGACGCGGCAAGCATGGTACATTCGCTGCACCGCGCCGCGTATTACGGCCTGCGGCGCCAGGTGAGGGCGCAGCAGAAGGAACTCCAGCTGCTCGGGCCGTGGGCCGAAACGTGGTGCGACGCGATGAGCGCCGTGTTCCTCTCGTCCTACCTCGACGAAATGTCGGACGCCGCCGTACTGCCGAGGAAGCACGACGAACAGCAGTACCTTCTCGCACTCTTTCTGCTCGACAGGGCCACGGGCGAAATCAGGTACGATTGCATGGAAGGGAAATGCGATCTCTCGATCCCGGCGCAGGCGCTTAGGAAATATGTTTCGGTCGCGGCCAAGCTCCAGGCGGAGCGCGGGGCCGCCCCCGCGAAGGGGTGAAGCGTGAGCCTCAGAATAAAACTCCCGTTGTTCATCGTTCTGTTCGTGTTCCTCGCATCCACGGCGATCCTCGGCATATCGGTCAAGCAGACCCGCACCCGGGGCGAGAAGAACATCGCCGACATCCGCTCCATAGAGACCGCCCGCGTCAAAAACGTCCTCAAGGAACACGTCAACATCATCTATTCCCTCATAAAGGCCCAGCACCAGCGCTCCATGTCGGAGGAGGACATGGCGTCGGTACTCGACAAGATCAAGACCATCACCTACGACAAGGGCCGCGGTTACTTCTGGATTTCCGACACGCGCGACTCGCCGCTGCTCCTCATCCACCCGTATATCGGCGGCCTGTCGGGCCCGGACAGCGCCAAGGTGCTTTCCCTCGTGCGCGAGGTGAACCGCCTGGTGCGCAGGCACGGGGAGGGATATTACGAACTCACCTGGCCCAGGCTGGGCGAGAAAGGGTTCTCCGACTCGACCTTTTCCAAACTCTGCTTCGCAAAACTGTACGGGCCGCTGGGCTGGGTCGTGGGCTCGGGCCGCTACACCGACGATATCGACGGCATCATCAACGGCCGCATCGCGCAGACGCGGGAAGAAGTCTCGGTGATCATACGTGACCGGCTTTTCTTCGCGGGGGGAGTGCTGCTGGCGTGCACCGTGGCCATCTTCGTCTTTACCGGCATGATCACGGGGCCCATAAACAGGCTTGTCTCGCTCACCGAGGAAATTTCCTCCGGCACGAAAGGATTTACGGAACGGATAACGCTCCGCTCCCGCGACGAGATCGGGCGGCTCGCCCGGTCGTTCAACGCCATGCTCGGCCACATCCAGGCGACCCTCGATAAACTGGAAGAAAGCGGGCGCGAATACCGCGAGCTCGTGGAGAACGCGAACAGCGCGATAATCCGGATAGACCGGCAGGGGGGGATCCTTTTTTTCAACGAATACGCGCAGCGGCTGTTCGGCTTTTCGGCGGAGGAAATACAGGGAAAAAACATCACCGACGTCGTTTCGGTCCCCGCGGACGTCCCCCACCCGAAGGCGCGCTCGGTTCTGTTCGAGGTGCTGTCGTCCCCGGAGGCCTACATTTACAACGAAGAGATTGTCCAGACCAAAACCAACGGCAAAAAATGGGTCGCATGGACCACCCGGCCCGTCTACGACAACGGCGGCGTCCTCAAGGAGATATTGTGCGTGGGCAGCGACGTCACGGCGCGAAAGCAGGCGGAGGAACTCGCCCAGCAGCAGCAGCGCACCCTCATCCAGACCGACAAGATGGCCACGCTCGGCATCCTCGTTTCCGGCGTGGCGCACGAAATCAACAACCCCAACAATTTCATCATCCTCAACGGCGAAAACCTTTCGGAGATATGGAAGGACGTCATGCCCGTCCTCGACGGATACCACGCCGCCCATCCCGAATACACCCTCGGCGGGCTTTCCTACGCCGAAATGCGGGACGAACTTCCCGGCCTTCTTCGGGGCATCAACGAAGGTGCGCGCCGCATCAAGAGAATCGTGGAGACCTTAAAGGACTTCGCCCGCCAGGAAAGCGGCGACATCAACCAGCGGATACAGCTGCGGCGGGTTGTGGAGGCGGCCACCGTGATACTCGGGACCATGATAAAAAAGGCGACCGGGAGATTCGAGGTGGTGGAGGAGGGCCCAATCCCGGACGTCAAGGGAAATTTCCAGCGGCTTGAGCAGGTGGTGATAAACCTCATCACCAACGCCTGCGAAGCGAGCGACGACCCCGAAAAGCCCATAACCGTCACCATCTCCTACGACGCGACGAGAAACCGCGCCGCGCTGTCGATTCGCGACGAGGGCCTGGGAATCCGGCCCGAGAACATGAAATACATAATGGATCCTTTCTTCACCACCAAGCGCGACAGCGGCGGCACCGGGCTCGGCCTCGCCATATCCTACTCTATTGTCAAGGATCACGGCGGCGACCTCCGCATCAAGTCGGCGCCCGGCCGGGGAACCACGGCGACCGTTTTTCTGCCGGTCACCTGACGCAAGGAGCAAATTCATGAACCACGAACCGACTTCATCGCCGCCCGTCCTGCTCGTCGACGACGAACCGGAGTTCCTCAAGAGCGCTTCCGTGACGCTGCGGCTGGGCGGCTTCAAGGTCGCGACGTGCCAGAGCGGCGGCCAGGCCCTCGAGCTTCTGGATCGGCAAAAGGTCGGCGCCATCCTGCTCGACATCATGATGCCGGGGGGCCAGGGCACGCAATTGCTTCCCGACATCGTGAAGGCCCACCCGGAATGCCCGGTCATCATGCTCACGGCGGTCAACAACGTGGAGACCGCCGTGAGCTGCATGCGCTCGGGCGCGTTCGACTATCTCGTGAAACCGGTGGAACGGGAGCGTCTCATAACGAGCGTCCGGCGGGCCATGGAATACGTCGAGGTACGCAACGAGAACGCCAGGCTCAAGGGCTACCTGCTCGACGACCGCCTGCGGCGGCCCGAATTGTTCGAACGGTTCGTCACGCGCGACGGGAAGATGGCCGCGATTTTCCAGTACGTGGAGGCGATAGCCCAAACCGCCATGCCCGTGCTCATCACCGGCGAGACCGGCGTGGGCAAGGAACTTTTCGCCCGCATCGTCCACGACGCCAGCGGCCGCGCGGGCGAATTCGTGACCGTCAACATCGCCGGGCTCGACGACGCCATGATGAGCGACACCCTGTTCGGCCACGAGAAGGGCGCGTTTACCGGCGCGGCCGCCCAGCGGGGCGGGCTCGTCGCCAAGGCGGCCGAAGGCACCTTGTTTCTTGACGAAATAGGAGACATCTCCCGCGAATCGCAGGTGAAACTCCTGCGCCTTCTGGAGGACAGAACCTATTATGCCGGCGGCTCGGACTCCCTGAGGACTTCGACCGCGCGGGTCATCGTCGCCACGAACCAGGATTTGGAGCGGCTGCGGGAAGAGGGCGCGTTCCGCAACGACCTGTATTTTAGGCTCCAGGGCCATCAGATAAGCATTCCCCCCCTGCGGGAGAGGCCCGGGGACATCCCCCTTCTCGCCGATTTCTTCATGGAGCAGGCGGCGGCGGAACTGGGGCGCGCCGTCTCATCCCTTTCGGAGGAGGCGTATTCTCTTTTGTCGGGGTATTCCTTTCCGGGGAACGTCCGCGAATTAAAGAACCTCGTCTTCGACGCCGCAAGCATGGAGAAGGGCACGACCATCGGCGCCTCGTTTTTTGAGGGCCGCTTGGCGAAACCGTTCCCCGCGGCCCGCGCCGGCGCGGCGGAAACGCCGCGTGTTTCACCGGCCGATCTTTCGAGGATGCAGGTACTCCCTACCCTCAAGGACGCGGAAACCATGCTCGTCGCCGAGGCGCTCAGGCGGGCGAGCAACAACCAGACAATCGCGGCGCAGCTTCTCGGCATGACGCGGTCGGCCCTCAACAAAAGGCTCATACGCCGCCGACCATAATCCGCCCCCTCCACGCATGACCGCAGGGACAATCGTCGCAGGAAGGACAATTGTCCCGGACGCGCCCGCCCCTTCGGTTCGCCGAGCGCCCGGCGCCCAATCACTTTACGTTCGCGAAGCCCGCCTATGACGGAAAAC
>JGI20214J51650_10000869_pt1 | contig 19011 bp, 17 predicted proteins | sample WetSurMetagenome_FD_51650 | JGI IMG/M metagenome (IMG submission 51650) | reverse complement strand
CCCCCGACCTTGAGTGTTCTTGAATATCACTCTCCTAAAATATTTTACCGGTAAAATGGGCTATCAAATCTCCTCGCTAACAATCGTGATTTTTACTGGTAAATTCGTGCTACCTTCCCGACGGGAACATCTAAAATCAAAAAAAGAAAAAACTTGTTAACAGATATAAAATCAAATTTTTTACTGGTAAACGTGAGTTCAAATCTCCTCCTCGGCGTTCATTATTATAAGGAGCCTTACTAACAGCATCAATAAAGGTAAAATACTCCTGTTGATTACATTTTTTTTACGCTATTTTAGCCCTATTCGACAGTTCGTCATCCACTATCAGAAGCAAGCACTGGTGGCAATGATTAATATATGACCATGTTATAAACCCGCAGAAGACCATGAGCAGTGTCATTCCACAAACCAGCCTTTTTATCGGTATTATCCCAGCGTTGATCATATTATACCTCGGGTTAAAAGGCTACGAAGGACGATTCAAAGATAAAANCATTTTCCTCACNTTCATCGTTGGTATCATCATCGGGTTTGTCTCAGCGGTCATCGAACTGATCACACCAGGTATTGGCCTTATCGTCTACATTGTCCTCTTCCCAGTCCTCGAGCAGCTTTTTAAAACCATTGTGCTCAACATCGGAAGGTTCCAGGAAAAACAAGAAACGACGATCTATGGTCTGTCGCTCGGTCTCGGGTTCGGATCAGTGTTCACCCCCGCGGCCATCATCATGGGAAACTTTCAAGAGATAAATCTCAGCTTCATCGCAGCAATCATCGGATCGCTTGGCATTATCCTTTTTCACGCTGCAACCGGAGTGCTCATCGGCTATGGTGTGTACGCACACCGACTATCGACATATCTTACGACTGCGATACTCCTTGGGATTGTCATCACAACCGTTATCGGCGTGACGAACCTCTTCAAAGTAAGCTATCTGCAGATCATACTTGTAATCTATGGCATCCTTGTGTACTGGTATGCGACAAAAAAGGTCATGCCACGGATACTGGAAGAAAGCCAACGACGAAAACGAACACAAAAAGAAATAGACATAAAAAGTAAGTAATGATTACCGAACGGAAAAGAGGTATGATATATGGAGATGTCAGATTCAAACGAAACTCCGATAACCGATAGCTATCCGGAACAAAACCAACAACCAATCAGTCCTAGCTCAAAGCCACTTATTGCAGGTGTCCTCTTGATTGTTACTGGACTACTTGGAATATTCACCTGGTCATCAGCATTAGCTCTTGATTCGTCAATGCTTCAGAACGTACTACCAGCAGATGCACCGATCTCTGTAGAACAACTCCAATCGATCCTGGTGACCTGCGGTATTATCGGTTGCATCCTTTCAATCTTTGCACTTACCGGGGGTATTGTCGCAATAAAAAGGAAAGCCTGGGGGCTTGCCATCGTAGGTGGAATCCTTGGGTTATTTACGATCGGCCCTATGTTTCTTGGAAGCATCACATCCCTTGTAGGTCTTATCATTGTTGCAATCTCAAAAAAAGATTTTCAATGAAGAACCCATACGTCGATACCTGAGAAAATAAGTATTTTTAACAAAGAAAAAAGAAAAGAAGTTGTGAGTATTGATCTTCATTTCATTGTCGTCGACCCATTTTGCAACGAGGTTGTAAAGGACGACGCCAATAATTCCACCGATTAGCCCAGTTATCACACCGATGATCGACCCGACGATAATCATCATCACACTAAGTCCGATCCAAAAGCCCATCTCCTGGCTGCGGTGGTAGCCCCGGTAGGTAACAATGACACCATCACAGAGGCAGCGGCCATAAAAACACTAAATATGATCCCACTGATCAGGCCGAGGACCCCATAGACCTTTGCGACGGACCACGGGTCATGTCGTTTCAATTTTACAGTGCCTTCAACTTTTTTACAGGTTTTTTATCCATACTCTCTCGCCTTACATAATTTCATATACTATGAAGGGAAACAAAATCAAACAAAATCTAGAGTATACTTAGGATTTTTGAAAGATCTTAAGGTTGCGAAAAAATTGCATCGTACGGAGTTCATCAATGATAATTCCTATGGCAACCCCGCAGATAATCCCTGCAGGAAGACCGGTAAGGATCCGTAGGAGATTTGTACTCTCCCAAAACCCTAAAAGTTGNCCTATCCCATCGATTCCTATAGGTATGAGGGCTGTAGCAATCGCAATTAAAAACTTCTCATTTAACTCCATTATATAGAATACCATGAGCCCCAGTCCAACAGCAATGCCAAGCCAGATGGCGGTACATCGAGTACAAAACGGCATTTCATTGCCATTCAAGAACAACGAACGATCTGCCCTCTGATGACATAATCGGTCACCAATTGAATAGACAATATTCCAGGGAAACGACATATTTTGGATGATATGTTCATTATCGGAGAACCCTGCAAAACCAGANAGATCAGGAACGCTATCAGAGGGTAAAGCAAGTGGTGCAAGGATCTGAAGAAGAATCCAGATAAAAAAGAATAAAAAGAAAATAAAAACCATACTTTTCAACCGATGCTTCCTTTGTTCCATATTCAAACCTTATCAAGAGATGTTGTTCTCATCAACGGCAACAACAACCACAGCAGGGCATCATATTTAAATATAATATGTTTATTCTCGATACCCAAGGCGATAACCGATGACACGATTCCCAGAAGCTGAAAGCCGGCTATTAAACAAGAAAATCTGCATGAAATGTGGCGCAGCCAACGCGATTAAAGCGGAGCGATGCCGGAAATGCAGGTCCACTGAACTGCGAGCAAAAGCAAAAGAGGGCAGAGGGCAATAGAAACCAGTACCTTTAATAACACAATATCTCTTTTTAGTTGAAACAGTGGAAAGGCTATGCCAGAGACAAAGGTTAAAAAAAGCGAAGATTTCAACGAGTGGTACAACGAAATCGTCGAACTTGCTGACTTATGTGATAAACGNTATCCGATTAAAGGGATGAACATCTGGAGACCGTATGGCTGGAAACTGATGAACAACGTCGACCGACTCATCAGGGACGAGATGGAAAAAACCAGCCATCAGGAAGTATGTTTTCCCCTTTTGATNCCTGAATCGTTCTTCAAAAAAGAAGAAGAACATATCGAAGGATTCGGAAAAGAAGTCTTCTGGGTCACCCATGCAGGTCAGAATCAACTCGAGGAACGCTGGCTTCTCCGACCAACCTCAGAGACTGCCATGTACCCGATATTCTCACTCTGGATCCGTTCCCATACTGATTTACCATTAAAAACCTTCCAGATCGTGAACACCTTCCGCTACGAAACGAAACAGACTCGGGCGTTCATCCGTGTACGAGAGATCCATTTCTTTGAAGCGCACACCTGTCATGTTGATTTTGAGGACGCAGAACGGCAAATAAAGGAAGACAAAGAAATAGCCAACCGCTTGTTAAACAGACTGTGTTTACCCTATGTGTTTAGTAAACGACCAGAGTGGGATAAGTTCGCTGGTGCGTTTTATACCATCAGCATTGACGTGTTGATGCCATCGGGAAGAACACTGCAGATAGGATCGATTCATCAATACCGTGATAATTTCGCTAAACCTTATGAAATCTCCTATGAAACAGAAAAAGGGAGCCATGCGTTCTGTCATCAGACGACGTATGGGATGAGCGAGCGATTGCTCGGAGCACTGATCGGTGTGCACGGGGACAACAAAGGTCTGATCATGCCCCCTGAAGTTGCACCAATCCAGGTAGTAATCATTCCTATTATTTTTAAGGGAAAAGAACAAGACGTTCTCCAAGCATGTCAAACCCTACATGAATCACTCCTCCGAGAGGGGTTACGATCCCACATTGACGACCGGGAGACGACCCCAGGAAACAAATACTATGACTGGGAGTTAAAGGGAGTTCCTCTGAGAGTTGAGATAGGACCAAGAGATATTGAAAAAAATGCATTCACCATGGTACGAAGGGATCTGAGTAAGAAAACATCGGTCCCGTTGAAAGATGCTGAAAAAGCAATCCATGCTGAGCTTAAAGNCCTTGAGAAAGATCTCTATGCCAATGCGGTAAAACTTCTAAACGATAATATGCATTGCGTGTTGACGGTTGAGGACGCTAAGCAAAAATCAGGGATTATTGCGCTCCCCTGGTGCGGCAATAAAGACTGTGCATTAGAAATAGAAAATGTTTTAGAGGGGAACACATTAGGGGAACCAATTGAAAACGCAAGGTGTACAGACCCTTGTCCGGTCTGCGGTGCACCGGCGAAGACATGGATAAGATACGCAAAATCATATTGAGGTGAAAGAAAAATGGCTGGAAGAATTGTCGGGTTTTTACGAGAATATATCCTTGGGCTAAGCATATTGACCATCATCCCAGGAATCGTGTTCATGTTCATGGGCGTCATATTTGTATTTTTTAACAGTGTCGGAGAACCTGCGGGCGCTCTGCTGCATTTCATCTATGTTCTTGGCATCTGGAACGACTATATCCTTGTCGCTGGGTTGATTATCTTCGGAGTAGGTGTATACTATCTCTACAGTTATCTCAATAAACGCAAATTTGTCTTAGATGAGCTCAAGACAGATAAACGCTCAGAAATCCTGAAAAAACGCAGTAAACTAGAAACGACCGTGAAACATCTTCCCTCGAAATATCAGCGGATGCTTTCAGAGAAAGAAGAAGAATTCAACATCCGGTAGTCCTGCATTCATGGCTGAGAAGAAACCATACTATCTTTTTTATGTCATCCTTGTTGGACCAAAGAACAGCGGCAATGTTGGCGCAGTCGCCAGAGCCATGATGAATTTTGATGTTGAGAATCTGTATCTTGTCAACCCCTGTGAGTTGGATACTGTCTGCTACGCGCGTGCGATGCATGCAACAAAAATCCTTGACAATGCAAAGATATTCACCTGTTTTGATGATGCGATAAAAAACCTTGATTACCTGGTTGCGACCTCATCCATCGAATCAAAGACCGATAAACGCCATCTGAGGAATCCGTTGTTACTTGAGGATTTTTCAGAAAAAATTGTCGATGTCCAAGGAAAGATTGGGTTGGTTTTCGGCAGAGAGGATTACGGGTTGTTCAATGAAGAGATAGCCGCCTGTGATATTATGCTGAAGATACCGACGAGCGAATCATACCCGTCCCTGAATCTCTCCCATGCGGTAACGGTCGTCCTTTACTCGATGTATCTTCGGAAAGCCTCTATCCCAAAACGACGCAGACCCATGGGGTCATTGGAGAAACATAAATTATACGAGTTCTTCGGACAACTGCTGGATGCTGTCGACTATCCGCCTCATAAAAAAGAGCATACCAAGATTATGTTTAAACGGATCATGGGACGTGCGATGCCCTCGAAATGGGAGTTTCATACGCTCATGGGAGTTTTTAGTAAAACACTTGGGAAGATAAAGCGAAAAGAAACAAAAAAATGAACGTTAAATGGTTTCAATGTTGAAAAGGACCTTGCTGTTCTTTAACGCGGCATGGACCTTATCTGCAAAAAAGATGAGTTCATCGATATCTGCTTTTTCTTTTCCCCAGTCGAACACAAAATCATAGTTTCCTTTTGTCGCCTTGAATCCCATGTTGAGCAACTGGTTTTTTATATCAGAGGGGGCGGCTCCTTCGCTGTTGAACATCACCTGGATGTAGGTCTTCATATCGTTCACGTCATAGCAGGATTCATTATTGAGTATTAAATCATTACGATTCGGTTATCTCTCTGATAAAAAAGAAGGGATGCGGTCTATGCCGCAAACGGGATTGGAGCAAACGAGACGATAAAAATGATAAGTATCGCCAGGCCCAAGAGCTTTCTTCGGCTGTCCAATCGGGTGATCTCATTGAGCGGTGGTTGATGTTGGGTGCCAATGAAGAGCAAAATAATGATTGCAAACATCAGCCACCCGGTGTAAAAAAAACTCAGTCCAGCCAGGACAAAGATAACCACCCAGCTTATGTATTTGTGTTTCTCCTTAAGTATCGCTCGTGCAACATGGCCGCCATCAAGCTGACCAGCTGGTAACAGATTCACCGCGGTCAGGAAGATGCCCACCCATCCTGCGAACAACGTCGGATGGATGATCGCATTCCCGGGGAGGGAAAACAGGCTTTGCATCCACTGGAGAAGCAACGGGGGCATAAGAACCATATTTGTTCCAGCGGTCTGGATGGTGAGTGGATGTTGTTGCATCAGAAAAAAACCAATGAGTGAAATAGGGATTGCGACAAGAAACCCACAGAGAGGTCCAGCCATTCCGATATCAAGTAACGCCTTTCGGTCAGGGATTGGTTCTCTTGTCGAGATCAACGCACCAAAGGTTCCAAGGAGAAACGGCGGTGGAAGTGGAATGAAATACGGTAAGGACGCATCAACATGATGTTTCTTTGATGCATAGTAATGTCCCATCTCGTGAACACCGAGGATCAAAAGCAATGGAATGGAAAAGAAGATGAATCCTTGCCAGAGATATGGAAACGAAACCATGTTGATCCAATCAACCTGGTCGATGTCCACCCATTGCAAAGCACCAGCAAGCGTGGTGGTGAAAACGGTTGCAATCAGAAGGACTATATTAATCCAGACGGACCTGCGTTTCTTGATCTGAGGTTTTTTTACGACATAGATAATATATTCCCCGTGTTCAAATCGAATCATAGGGATATAGTGTTTCTCAGAGAGCATCAAGCGAAGTGATTCGAATTTTTCTTCCAGGGAATCTTCATCGATACGAACGAAAAACGCAACGGTGTTGAGGTTTGATTTCATGTCATAGAAGGGAAAGCGTTGACCGACTTCCCGTTGTAATAATTCAATATCGAAGGGTGTTTCAATAGGAATTTGTTCAAAATTGTTCCACTTCTCCGGCATATTGTCTGCCCCGATACAGTAATTATTTTATAAAACCTTCGTAAAGACAGATGGTCTTTTACAAAAAACGACTCTTTTACAGTGATATCAGAAAGAATTCTTTGAAGTCCACTGAGTCGTTGCCCTGAGTTATGAAGGACATCTCATGGCCGGTATTCATTTTTTTTCTTGATCTTTTCGTCTTGAATCGGTACAAAACTCGCTTATACACTCCGAAATGTTAATGAACAAAAAGACCCTTACCTGTACCGGAGGGCAGATGCGACCTGTAAAACAGAGAGGGATGTATTAAATGGCTTTTTTTAAGAAGAAAGAAACAGAAAAAATCAATGTTACATCTAATAGTACAATTACAAAAGAATCCGTCCAAAAAACAAAAAAGAAGGTCTATATCGGGTTTAATCCTCACATTAAAAAGGATCCTTCTCACAAGCACATTAAAGATGAGGGAGATGCTCATACAGGAGAAAAAATCCCTTTCGCTCAAAACGTGATCGCTCATACACAAAAAGCGATTCAATTACCTGAAGATATCGATGTGTTTTTAGAAAAAGTGAATAATGAACACCATAATAGAAATATAGTACAATTCGAGGAAGAACATCGACAGCAACTCAGTATAAGAAATGAAGAGAGAAAAAGTAAGGAAGAATCCATGGTTCCAAAGGATGAAATGGAGGAATTTCAAAGCGAAATTGGAGAGAGAAACCGACTTCTTGATGACCTGGAGCATCAGATTTTAGAACGACAAATGCAACTGGTGGAAAAAACAGAACAGGTACAAGAATTGCACAGTGAGTTAGAACGAAGAGACGAGTCTCTGAGAGTCATTAAAGAAGAACTGGATGATAAAGAAGAAAAATCAAGAAAATTACAAGAGGAAATCCAAGAAAGAGACGGAATCATCCAAGATATCAAAGCACAGTTACTAGAGAAGCAGACGTGGATCGTGGAGAATAATCATTTTACCGAGCAGCTGAGCAGAGAATCTGATCATAGCAACCGTGTTCTTGCAAAAGTCGAAGAAGAGTTGCATAAACTAAAAGAAGAATTTAACGTTTCAGAACAAGAACTCCAGGGGAGAAAAGAAGAAATTGAGGAGTTGCACTGTGAAATTTTATCGCGAAATATGATCATTGAAACAATAGAGAAACAACTAGAAGAGCAACAGACAGTAGCGATAGAAAAAGCACAACTAGCTGAACTATTAAGAGAGGATCTTAAAGGAATAAAACAAGAGATCATTGAACAACAACGACAATCCCAACAGAAACAAGAAGAGTTGNAAGAGCTCCTAGTTGAAATTGAGACGAGAAATAGCATCATCGAGAACATCAGCACACAGTTCACTCAAAATCAAACGATTCTAATTCAAAACGCCAACAGTACGGAGCTGTTGCGCCAGGAGCTTGGGGGGAACAGACAGCATCTCCAAGAGTTGCAGGATACTCTTAATCAAAAACAACAGGAGTTAATTCAGAGGGATGACGAGCTTCAAATGCAGGGAATGCAGCTTCAAGAGGCACGCGTAGAGCTGGACATGGTACGAGGTGAAATCGATTCACGAAGCAGAATCATTGAAAATATTGAAGGACAGCTTACAGAGGAACAGACCCATCTTGTTGAAAAGACACAGTTGGTCGAACACCTTCAAGCAGATCTTGAACAGAGACAAATAGGGAGAGAAAAACAAGAAAAGGAGCTAAACCTTCTGAAGATCCAGGTTGACAATAAAGAGTGTGAAATCACTGGTATAAAAACCGAACTGAGCGAAAGGCTCAATGATTTGGAATCCAATAGTATCGTAATAAAACAGAAGGATGAACTCATCCATCAGCTTGAAGCTGACCTTGAAAACACTGCCCAGGAAGTCAAGGAAAAAAACATGCAGCTTCTGGTCAGTAGAAAAGAGTTAAAAGGACAGGGCAATGAGTTGGATCAGATAAGAAGGGATTCTGAGAAAAAGTTTGTTGATTTTGTTTTAGCAAACATCGAAGTGCGGGATAATCGCGAACAGCTCAAGCAACTGGAATTAACACTTGAGCAGAGAGAAAATTTATTAAAAGACGCTCACACTGAAATCGAGAATAGGACAGTGGAGTTCGCAACAAAAAGCCAGGAACTCCATGATACGATAGAATCTCTTAATCAAGAGGTTGTGATCCGTAGTAGGCTTGTTGAGGATCTCGAAAAACAGCTTACCGAGCGGCAAATGCTTTTNTTGGAAAAATCACAGATGGTTGAAGCACTTCAAACAGAATTAGTTCAGCGTAATTTCGATCTGAAGACCCACAGGACAGAACTTACTGAAAAACAGGAAATCATTGATTCGTTACATACTGAGATAGATCAACGGAACCATATCATTGATGATATCGGAAAGCAGCTTACTGATAATCAAACAGGANTCCTGGAGAAAACCTTACACGAGGAGCAGCTTCAAGATGCAATTGAACAGCATTCGCATCATATCGCGGATATGGAACTTGAGATTCTGAAAAGAAACGATGAACTCATGGTAAGCAGAAACGTCATCGAAAAAAAAGACCATGAACTCCATCGTGTGGAAATCGAGCTTGATCAACGAAAAAAAGATTTAGAGANGGCGANGAACAATCTGGACAACACCCAAGAAAAAATAGTAGATCTTCAAAAACAACTAGAGGTGAGTCATTCAGAATTAAAGACCCATGGTGAAGAGTTGGGGTTATTAAAAAGAGAAAATCAGGATAAGGCAGTTGAGCTTGATCAGGTAAAACGAGATCTGAAAGTACGTCTTGATCAGCTAGATGAGAAAGGTTTTATGATCTGCCAGCTGAAGAACGAGTTTGAGAATCATCAGACACAATTTACTTCAGTGATATCGAATTTTGGAGCTGTAAAACATGAAGCTGACCAAAAAACCATTGAGGTAGAAAAACTTCGAGAAGCGTTGAAAATCAAGCATATGAGCCTTGATCAGNTAAAAATGATGTTATCTGAAAAAGAAATGGAATGTGATCTGAAAAATAGGGAAATTGCTTCATTGGTCGAAGAAATTAAGAAAGGCCAAGGTAGTATCAGGGTTCAACCTGTTGAAAGATTAATGCATCCGTTGGAAAGAAAAGATGATTCACTTCCTCTTTCAAAGGACGTTGAACCTATCATTCAGATGGAAAAAAAGTCTATTGCAGGAGACATCGACCATATCATTAAAACCGGAGCGGAGCATCTTGGTCAGCCTCCTGAGGATATTTCCTGGAAGGAAAATTTACGGATTTGTGATGAGGTCGAAAAATGCCTCGATCATACCACGGATGATCATCTGAAGACAAAAAAGTTAAAGGACGAAGAACCGAAGTAAAATGATTTTTTTATTTATTCGTAGAGCGTGACGACACTTTGTGTGGAGAGCGGGGCTTCGAGAGTGACCGTTCGACCGATACCTGGTGATGTGAGAATCGTGACTTTTAGTTGATTGTCTGTATTCATCGCCATATCATCAGGGAGTTTTAGGAGTATGAATGCCATATCTGTATTTTTGTTGAGGAGATGCGCATTTACTATAGAACTATCATCATCGATTGTTGTAAGAAGACTGAACGTTCCAGAGGGCATCGAGTTCCAGAGGGGATGTTCAAAGAGGGAACCTGATTGGAATGATTCTGCAAGTCCATTATAGGTGAGGATGGTGAGGTGTTCACCGTCGATGAGCTCTAGGGTCACATGAGATACATCGATTTCTTGTGATACGAGTGGCTTTATCAGGATAACGATTTTTTGGATTTTTTGCTCTCCGTGGATGGTTTGGTATTTTCCTACGATATGGTTTATTTGAAGATAGGTGCAGATTTCATCGACGACTTCGTTGGTTATTCTATTGAGATTGTCTTCTGAGTACTTTGTTGTACTTGTCATGATAACAGATGCAGAAACCGCTCCGATAAGGACGAAACCGAGAAGGAGTATTCCGGCGATCATTCCGAGTTTTGCCTGGTCGTTCATGATATCCCTGGTTTTTCTCTATAGAGAGTTTCTTCTGAATATTATATATATCTTGTTATACAATTGTTATCTAATCTAGAGAATAAGGAGGGAAAACTAGGTATTCTGAAGAAAATAATTTTATAAGAGAGTATTTTTCTTCTTCTCCGAGGATGTACCAAGAATATAGGGAGGGATGGTAAAATCGTTGTAGTGTGATTTTTACATTTTGAAGGTCCACCGCCGAATCTTTATATAGTGTTATTTGCGAACATGTTCCATGCAAATGACTGCCATGAGTTTAAGTGGCAGGAAAGGAACTGAAAGGAAGGTGAATGAAATGGAAAAACGGTATATGGAAAGGCTGGTGGGCAAATACTGCAAGATCGTGACCAAAGAACCCGGTGAAGATCGAGCAAACGTTGTAACAGGCATCCTTGAAGATGTTGATTACAAAGACGGGTTTGTTTTAATAGATTCCTCCCAAGGATTAGGAGCCCTGAGAATCGACACTATTATCGCAATCAAACCAGGAAAGAAACATAGACCCGAGAAAAAAACACTTTATAAAGACGATGAAGCAGATGTTGGTATCGGAACATTAATTGTTTTCATCGCCATGGTACTCGTTGCAGCAGTCGCCGCAAGCGTCATTATGCAAACCGCAGAAAACCTGCAACAACGAGCATACGCAGTTGGTAAACAAACCATACGAGATGTCTCAAGCGGTATCCGTGTCATTAGTGTATCAGGATACTCAGATGTCAATAAAACAAGAATCCAATACCTTGCCATCGCGATCACGCCCCGCGCGGGATCATATGATATCGATCTGAACAGAACACTGCTGTACCTCCAACTGGATGACTACTCAGTGCTGAGCCTCAATCTCTCAGCAAAAGCAAACAGGGTTTCAGAAGGCGGTATCTTCAATACGATCAACATGAGTTATTTGAACTCGACGACATTCGGAGTCATTAGTATACATGACCGAGATGATTCAGTGATGAAAACAAACGGTCTTAGTGCTACAGACCAAGCGATTCTCATCGTTAACCTCACCGCAGTGCTACCTACAACCCATGGGTTATTACCTGGTGAAATCCTCGAAGGAAAACTCGTCCCAGACGTTGGAGCATCCGGCATCTTCGTTGTCCAATCACCAAACGCGTTCAAATACCGAGTGTGCGATCTATAAAAAAAAAACTATAAGAGAGAAAACACTCTCTCTTCTTTTTTATTGTTTATTTTCTACAACAGCCTCATCAGTGAGATACGATGGGTGAGGATCTAAGCACGTAACAATTGCAATCTCAGCTTTTTCACCATTGTATATTGTTTGTTTGATACTGACCTCGACCGATATTTTATTGTCATCCTTGGTCGAAAAAACGGTTTTATACACCGATACACTATCACCCTTCAGCCGATCAAGGTAATATTTCTCGATGTCTGCAAGACCCTCCAAGGCGATAAAATCAAAAAAACTTTTCTCCAATATTTCATCCATAGCATACCCAAGCATCTCTAAAAACGAAGTATTGATCTGCTTTAAGATGCCCCGTTGAATAATCGCTGCAGATTGAGGAATCTTCTCCAACGTCTCATTGTCCATCGGAACAGCTGACTCGGCACGCTTCGGAGTTTCTTGCTCAGAAGACCTCACTGTTCCTTGAAAGCCAGGAGCTGTAACGCGTTCGATCAAGATATCCTCTTGAGCCATAAGCTCCTGTCGCCTTTTCTCAATCGCTGATTCGAGGAGCTCTAACTTTTCCCGCCACCTGCTGAATTCCTCGACACGAGTATTGAACGTATCCCGGTCGTTCGTAATCTGTGTTTGTAGCCCCTCCAATTCTTTCGAACGGATTTCTAATTGTTGTTTGCGTTCATCAAGCTCTTTGTACTGTCGTCTGAATCCAAAAAGATCTGAGAAAAATGTAAAATCTTTATCTTTAGGTTGCTGTTCATCGGATGAAACAGCTCCCAGGCTCGGGTCACTTTGCTCTCTTATAGGCTGTGTGTAATTCCGCTCAATAAGTTGCAAAGGTTTATCAGAGATCTTAGATTTTTTTTCTAATTCTGAATTTTTCTTTTCAAGCTCGCCAAGACGCTTCGAAACAGCATCATATTTCCGGGAAAGATCCTTTAGTGTCTCGTTCATCAAATCGAGTTTCTGCGATGTTTTTTCAACTATTTTCCCAATGGTCACTAGAGGTTTTGTATATTGGTCTTGACGCTCAGCAGGGGTATGCTCTATTTCCGCCTTTTTCTCCATGGCAAACTTTATTTTTTTTCGTCCATAGTTCATTGATTTTTCTCTTCTTTGTTGCTGCAGAATCGGTTCAGTCGTTTTTACTGCTATTTTCTGTTCGGTTGGTTGTGTAGATGTTACAGAAGTTACCACAGGAGAGGATTGTTTTTTCACAGCCTCGGTTTTGAGTGGTTTACCGAAGATGCATATATCCTTACTAGATCCATGCTCATCTTTCACGAGAAAGCCGGTCCAGTTTACCATATGCGTCTGATTTTGTTTGGTTTTTATAGGAAGAACAAAATTATCGATCCACATGGTGTGTCGAATCGATTCAAGAAGTTTTTTCCATTGTTCGATTGATTCTTGTGGGACTAATATATCAAAGAGTTTTTTATGCAATACTTCCGCTCGTTCATATCCGGTAAGTCGCTCGCTTTCTTTATTGAATTGAATAATTTCCTCGTCAAGCGTAAGACCTAAAATGAGTTCTTGGTTTGTGTTTGTTTGTTCAGCATCTTCCATTTTTTGAATCGTTGTCATCTCCTCCACCAGGGAAAGAATCAGTGTATCGTAGGTTATTCCTTCATTGCTCTATCTTCTGAACATTTTAAAACGTTTTGCTTTAATAAAAAAAAAACGAAAGCAAGACTGCGGACGCTTTGTTAAGATATAACAAGTTCATATAAGACAATAAGAAGATGACACATCCATATACCATTCTCTGAGAAACAAAAAATCGTCATCAAATCAAGAGAAATACTCCTTTAATGTACGCACATACGTAAAAGTATAAATATACGATTATTGTTGATATGCTTGGGATTCAACTAGAGGTTCGGAAAATACGGAGGGGTACAAATAAAGTTAAAATTGGGGAATGATGAGCCTGCATCTTCTAAAGATGATTCATCGGCTATTTCTCAGAAGGTACCAGAGGTAAATGTACAGACCACATCTGGTGGACAAAAAGAGAAAAGACCAGAGCCAGAACGAAAAATCATTAAATTCGATTCACCAGAAAAACCTTCGGAAAACAAAAAAGGAGAAGCGACTCAGGACCCAACGAAAAAACCGATTCCAACAAAGATTGAAAACAACCCAACCATAACCAAAAACAGCAGTGATAAGACCCCCGGGGCATCAGCAGACGCGGCACGAGAAGAACTCGAGCAACGACGAACGATGCTTCAAAACATGAAAGATTTTGATTTCCAAATCAAAAAGAATCAAGAAGACATCACGAAAATATTTGAGAAAGTCGAAAGTCTCTCAAAAGACCTCGATGACCTCGTCAGTTTATACGAAATTGTTTCAGAGCAGATGAATCCTTTTGTCGGGTTATCCAAAGTTACAAAGAAGAGGATAGATGCATTGGAGAACTTCACCAAAGAAGTAGACAGCGTTAAGACACGCATTGGTGAGCTTGAATCCATGCTTGAAAAAAATGGCGTCAACATACCAGCAAACATCCCCCCAACACCAGTAAAACCACCTGTTGAAACGAATATAAAACCAGAGTTATCCGCTGTGCCGCAAGCATCTTCAGTCAGCCCGTCATCAGAACCAATAGTGACACAGACGCCACCAGTAGAAAAAATAACAGATAATGAGATGGATGATCTCCTCAATAAATCGTTAGAATCACTATTGATGGAGCAGAATATCGATACCATGATTAATGAATTTTTCATAACCTTAAAATAAAAGGAAATCCATTTGGAGAAAGGAGCAGGTGAATGAGCGAAGGAGACCAAAACAAAGGGGAGAAGTTACTCGAAGATTTTGAGATTACCTCAGAATTAACCAGTATAGCTGACAAAAACATACTACCTCGAAGGATCGCACAGCATATCGGAGAAAAATTAAAAGAAAAAAACACCAAAATAACCAAGGACCAATTATACAAACTCGTTGAAAGAATCCAGTGCGCCTTACAAACCTACACAGCAACCTCATCACGCCCAGCGGAGCACCCAAAGANCATAGAGACACTTCGTGAGGATAAAAAAACGTGGGATGACACCGCCATTCAGACGACCGATATGAAGAAACTTGTTGAAGCGGTCGAACGATTGAACGAGCGCATTAAGGTCATCGAAGAAAATCGTATCGAAGGCGTCAAAGGGGTTACGGGTAAACTTGTGAAAACAAGGGANATCAGAACATTTGAATCATCAGATATCCTTGAAGAAAACATGCAGCCGCTAGAACAGATCCCCGGTGATCCAGAAAGCATCGTTGTCATCATGAAATGGTTGCAGTATCTCGTCGACAGAATTGGAAAGAACAATCTTGCTGACGTGCTTGGGTACTATGTCGATATCGGCTGGATTTCTGATGATGTGCGATTAGATTTGATTGATTATTCAAAGGGGATAACCGAAGAGCCAGCGCAGACCGGTACACATCCAGCACAGCTCCCGACACGAGATCATCTCCAATCGTTATTGTTTATCCAGAAACTAAAAGGATTTCAGCTTGATGACCGGTTCCTCAATAAGATAGAACGTGATATGGAGAAGATGGTAAAAAGCTTAGAGGGATACCAACCGAAATAGTATTTGGAGNGAGAAGAAACTATATTAGATTTATATCCTATTACATAAAAGTAATTTGATTCGATGGATGCACATCCATAGAACTCACGTGGAGGGCGTAAAAGATGGGGTTCTCACTCATAGCTGCAGCTGCAGTTCTAGGATTTACTCTGTTCATGGCAGTGGACATCATCACTAGTGATCTGCTTCCCACCATTGAGGACATCAATGATTCCTACGGGGACATGAAACAGAGGCTTGGGGACCAACTACAAACCGATATCAATATCACCTCAGTCCAATGGTCAACGAACAGCTCAAATTACGATTACAACATCTCGGTGTTAAATATCGGCAGCGTTACCCTTCATACGAAGGATTTTATTATTCTTATAAACGGCACTGAGAATCATTTCACTTGCTCCCAGGAATATCTCTATCCTGAAAACACCGTGTTTTTCCGTGTTGTCGACGTGGCAGGTGCAGGAGAAAAACGATTGAAAGTGATCGCGAACAATGGCATAGCAGACTACTATGCCTATACGATATAAGGAGAAAAAAATGGGATTTAGTTTAACGGGCACACACGTGATCTTCTTCATCGCAGCAGTCATTGTTGCAGGAATGGTGTCAGGTGTTTTTATCGCAGTAACGATGAATGTCACGACAAGCCTTCAAAACCGCGGAGACCGGGTAAAAGAACAACTTGATACCGACTTTGCCATCATCAATGACCCAGATATCATCCCGATGACCGGGAATTATTACATCTTTTATCTGAAAAATATTGGAGGAGTAAAACTCACTACTACGAATCAGACGTTCCAGGTTTTTATTGACGGGGACCTCATTAGCAGTCCCTATTATTATTTTGGGAACTCTTCAATTCCTGCTGAAGGAGTGACCAATCTGTATGTCAATACAACACTAACGTCCGGTGACCATATGTTACGTATCGTCGGTCCACAAGCGGTCGACAAAGATTTCACCTTTATGAAATAAAAGAAAAAAAGAGAATGAGGAAATATGGAAGGAGTTAAATCCATCATCTTAGAAAGAAAAGGAGAAAAAGATGGATTTGCAGAGCGTTTCGGAAAAGTGATCCCCAATGGCTCCTTGATATTCATCGAAGGAAAAGAAGGGACCGGAAAAAGCATTTTCTGCCAACGATTTTGTTATAGTCTGCTAAAAAACGAATGCTCCTGCTCCTATGTCTCGACACAATTTACCATTAAAAGCTTCTTGCGACAGACAGCATCGGTCGGTTATGACGTTCGAAAATACCTGATGTCAGGAAAGTTATTGTTCATCTCAACTGAGGTAACACTCGCAGAAACACTCCCACGGAAAACCTTCCTGGAAGGGTTAATCACAGGGAGAAAATTGTTTGATCCTGAGATCATTTTTATCGATTCTCTTTCGACGCTGCTTAAAGACAGCATCAATAATGAGAATTTGACGGACCTTACCAGTTTTTTTAATCGACTCACCGGGTCAGGTAAGATAATATTCATCACCGCCAACCCAACAGAATGGCCTGAAGAGATCCATAATACGTTTCGAATGAGTACAACGATTCATTTTCGGACGTCTCGGGAGTCAGCCCCAGGTATCGGGATAGTCTATAACATGTATCTTGAGAAATTCAACGGCGCTCGATTTAAATACGATCCGGTCACCAGGTTTTCTGTTCGACCAGGAGTAGGTCTTACTATCGAATCAAGCGGTGTCGCGTTCTAAGGAGCGGAAGGGTATGACGAAGATGGAAAAAAAAGAGGAAGAAAAAATCATCAGCGAGAACCCTCACCTCCAGACCTATCTTAATGAAATACGCAGTAAACTTGATCGACCAATTTTTTACAGTAAATTACCTCGTGATCTGAAGGAGGAGAAATACCCAAATGTCATTTATCCGACGAAAGGGTGCGTGTTCATTCACATTTTCCGCACCAAGGACATGGAAGGAAAGGAGTACCATGCTATAGAACCAAGTCTGAGCGAAAAAGAAAAATTAAAACGGGATCAGATGCTTGAGCTGCTCTATGAGAAAGCCCCGTTCTGGCAGACAGTAAAGACCGACGATGAAATCAAGGAAGCCATTCGAATGTTGATGGATAAATTCACAGTCGTCGATGAACGATCAGCGGGTATCGTGAAAATGAGCGGAGGAAAACTCCGCTTGACTTCTGTCGAAAAAAAGAGCATTGAGTATGATATTACAAAAAATATCATCGGAGGAGGTCCGCTTGAGCCGTTCATGCGAGATCCTTATCTGGAAGATATCCATATTATCACCGGGGAAAATGTTCATCTCATCCATAAAGTGTTCGATATGATTAAGACAAACATATTTATCGATAAAGCCTGGGCGAACACCTTTTCTCAAGAATTTAGCGAAAAGATCGGCAGTCCGGTCAGTGAAGGACAACCCATCGCCGATGGAACACTCCCTGATGGGAGTCGTGTGAATATCATTCATAGTAAAGATGTCAGCTTGAAAGGACCAACCATGACGATCAGAAAATTCAGTGAAACACCTATCAGCGTCACTCAGTTGATGAACTGGGGGACGTTCGACGCTGGTGTTGCCGCTTACCTGTGGTTGTGTCTTCAGTACGGGCGGAGTTTGTTTGTCTGCGGTGAGACAGCATCAGGAAAGACAACGACCGCAAATGCGATCATTCCGTTTATTCCACCAGAGAAGAAGATTTTCTCTGTTGAAAACACGCCTGAGGTTCAGGTTCCTCATGCAGTGTGGCAGCAGCTGTTGACAAAATCGACGGGGCCTAAGGAGGGACATATCGAACTGGAAGATCTCCTTCGTGCAGGTCTTCGGTCCCGACCAGATTATATCATCCCTGGAGAAACCCGAGGGATAGAGGGTCGTGTCGTCTTTCAGGCGATGCAGACCGGACATCCGGTGATTACGACCTTTCATGCAGGAAGTGTGACAAAGGTCATCCAACGATTTACAGGTCATCCGATCAATATTCCTAAGCCATTTATGGACAACCTTGATGTGGTTTTGATTCAAATGGCGGTCGAACGAAAAGGAAAACGCATTCGACGGGTGTTATCGGTTGATGAGGTTGAAGGATACAACAAAGAAGTAGACGGCATTATGTCGCGTAAGGCGTTTGAATGGAACGCAGTCGATGATACGCAGACATTCAAAGCCAACAGAAACAGCTACATTTTAGAAAACCGAATAGCAAAAATGGCTGGATTAACCGATCCGATGCAGATCTATGAAGAATTTGATCGCAGAAAACATATCCTTGAGCGCATGGTTGAGGAAAAAATCTTTGATTATTATGAAGTCGTTCAGTTCATCTGGACATTCTACAGAGAGGGGATAAAAGCTTTACCTATTTCG
>JGI20214J51650_10000867_pt1 | contig 19034 bp, 18 predicted proteins | sample WetSurMetagenome_FD_51650 | JGI IMG/M metagenome (IMG submission 51650) | reverse complement strand
TTTAGATCAAAAATAAAAATATCGGCGGCCATTCCGCCGCGGTATCTTTTCCATGTCCTGAATGCCGCACTTATTGGAGTGTAAGCAATTTCATTTCCATCTGGAGAAATAACACCAAACTCGCCATAAGGCAAAGGAAGTTTTTCCGGTAAGCCCCCAGATTTTGATACTTTGTAAAACTGATTAAATCTTTGTTTGCCGCTTTCTCGCGAAGAAGCAAAAAGCAAATTGTTTCCGTCTGGATACCAATCAATTAATCTATCAGTCATTCCATGATGAGTAATTCTTTTTGGCAAGCCGCCAAGAGAAGGCATAACATATACATCTATGTTTCCGTTATAATTTCCGCTGAATGCAATTTGTTTGCCATCGGGAGAAAATCTTGCAAGCAATTCTGTTCCCTTAGCAGAAGTAAGTTTGTTGGCGATGCCGCCTTCTTTTGATACTATCCAAACATCTCCACCGTAAGTAAATGAAATGTGCGTTTGGGAAACATCGGGGTATTGAAACATTTTTGCATTTACCTGTGCAAAAGTAACTTGAGCAGTAATTGCTAAAATTAACATTGAGAAAAAGAAAAAGTTTTTCATAATACTTCTCTCTTTAATTTTTAAGAATGTTGTTTTGTAAAGTGTAGTTTAAAATTAGTGAAAACAAAACAATCGATTTTAATACGATTGTTAAGCGGTTAAATATACTTATTAACGGAAGATTACTTTAATATTTAGTAAAGTAAAAAAACTAAACAATATTTTCAACGAACCAGTTATGAACAGAATACATTTCTTTAAATGTTTTGTAAGAAAAAGAAACAGGATCTTTTTTAATTAACTCAGCAAAGTCTTTGCTTTCGTAATAAACATAAAATCCACTATGTAAAAGTAGTTCACTATAAATGTAGTCAGGATCAAATCCTCGCGGAGTTTTCTTATATGTTTTACCCCCAAGCTGATATTTTTCATTCTTCAATAATTTCTTTACTAGGTCAGATAATTCCTTGCCTTTTGCTGGTTTAGAAACAATCTCGCGATATTTAAGTAATTGATCTTTAGTGAATTGATACATTCCTGCACCAAGAAAAAATAGTTTTGGCTCGATATGAAAATAAAGACCGGAACACTCCATTTTTTTTCCACTTCCTTCCCAAAAGTACAAACCCATATTTGTTTTAAACGGAGCTTTGTTTTTACTAAATCTAACATCTCGATGAAGACGAAAAATTGATTTATCAATTTTTGGGATAGCTATAATGTTTGGAGACAATTCAGTCAATTTTTCACCAAGATCAATTACAAACTGTACTGCTGGTTGAAGAAATTCAAAATCAAATCTTACGCGATTTTTTTCAAACCATTCTTTACTGTTGTTTTTTGAAAGCGCAGTTAAAAATTTTATTGTTGATTGTGGAAAGATGGTTTCGTTTTTCATTTTTGCCTCATTTAAGATAAACAATTTTTGTTGACTGCATTACATCGCCCGAAATTATAGTTAAAATATAAATCCCGCTTGAAATATTTATATTATGTGAAGAAAGGTCAAGAGTAAACTCATAAAATCCCCAATGAAAATCCCGATCGACTAAAATTAGTAGTTCATTTCCTAGAATATCAAATAATTTAATCTGTGCACGAACGGGTGCATCAAAATCAGGAGTTATAGATGTAACAAAAACTTTTGTTTTGTTAGAAAAAGGGTTGGGATAGTTATATAACTCAAAAGTGGGATTATCAACTTGCGGTTTTTTAAAAGAAGTAAACTTTAAAAGCGCACCGTCTTCTCCACAAGCAAACCCGGTATATTTATCAACAAATTGCAGATCATAAACCGTTGTACTGTCTGGAGTAAGTTCTTCAAACCAGGTATTACCACCATCACCAGTATGTAAAAATTTATAACCGGAAGCTGACCAACCCTCCTTGTCGTTAAGAAAATCTATTTCAAACGATAAACCAAAAAAAGGAAGTTCGGTAAACTCCCAGCTTGTCCCGGCATCTGTTGTTTTGATCAACCCAATTTCAAAAAACCCTTCCGGGTCACCGGAAAGAGCAATAGCATTGGAAGAATCAAAAACGAAAACATCAAATATCTGATCGGGGCTTAGTCCGATTGACGACCAATTATTTCCACCATCTGTGGTTTTCCAAATAACCCCGGCAACATCTAATCTACCACCGCAAGCATAGCCAAAAGTTCTGCTGCAAAATGTAAAATTTAAAATAGGTAATGTGGAAACCCCGCCTGAATCTATATGAGAACTAATCCAGGTTAATCCACCATCTGTAGTTTTCTTAATTCCGTTTCCACCAAGAAAACCTACAGACTCATCAAAGAAAAACACGGTAGACATAATTTCATTTTCAAAAAAGGTTGCGTTGTTAATCCAATTAAAACCACTGTTAGTTGTTTTTAATATAGTTGTTCCAAACGGGGGAACCTGTGGATAAGTTAAGGCCCATCCGCAATTATTGTTTATAAAAAATATATCAACCACGGGAGTAGTTACTGTGCTGTTCTGTAAAATCCAGGAATTTCCGCCGTTGCTTGTATGGATTATTGTTCCTGCAAGTCCGCTTGCCCATCCATTGTTCTCATCAATAAAAAATAGTTTTCTTAGGACATCATTTGTCGGAGAGGTAAGTCTTTCCCACTCATTTGTTCTTTGTGCAAATATATTAGTTATCAAAAGAAAGAATATCTGCAAGAAAAGTAATCGGAGACTGCTCATTGCTTAAAAATAAACCAAACTTATTAAGATTAATATTTAGATAAAACTAAGTTAAAGTCATTCCTCTAAATATTAAAGGGAGTTTTCTGCGATTATTATATTCGGTGGCTTACAAAAAAAAATATTTTGTCAACCCAATCTTATCCCCTATAGAAATTGTCCCGGTGTTTTTACAAATAACATTCATTCCAAACAAAACTTTATTTTCAACTTTTCTGTATTCTGAGAGAGTTTTAAGCGGCTCATTTCTTCTTTCAGCAGTTTCCTGGTTGGTTGTTGTAATTACACATCTTGCACAAGGTTTTACTGCTTTGAATTTTACATCTCCAATTTTAAAATCTTTCCAATTATCTTCTTCATAGGGTTTGCCGCCGGTAAAGACGAAATTTGGTCTAAAACGATTTATTAGTAATGGTGTTTCTAATCTTGAGTTCAAATCATCTAAAGAAGATTGTCCGATTATTAAAAAAGGATAAGCATCTGCAAAACTTACGATGTGATCTTCATTGATATATTTTTTTTCAACTATTCTTTTTTCATCATCGGGCATATAAACGAGAGAACATTTTTTGTTAATTACAGTTGAAAACCAATTATCTAATTTTTGATTTACCCGCACAGCATTGCAAACATCGTCCCAAATCTTAACTGAAATAATTTCCTTAGAATCGGATTCAAGCGGCAGAACAATATGAGAACCATCTTTAGTGTTTAAAACTTTAAATCCATTTTCGCCAAAAGATAATTTTAACAGAGCCATTTCAGCAAAATCACGTTGAGTCATGAAGACACCGTTTTCATCAACAAGTAAAAAACGTCTATCATATTTTAGCCCGCGCGCTTCTGCAATAGCCGAATCAACGCTTATCCCACCAAGGGATTTAATAGGATAAATATATATTTCTGATAGCCTGAGCACCAAAATTACTTTTCTCTTAATGTGATAATAACAATTTCCGGAGTTGAATTATATCTTACCGGTGCAAGCGACATTCCTAATCCGCCGCAAACAACAGCCAGCATATTATTAAAATAAAAATCTCCTTTAATATAGTTTGTCTCGAATAATGTAGGGGTTAATTGAAGAAAAGGAAACACTAAAGTAATTTGTCCACCATGTGTGTGACCGGCAAGAAAAAGATCATAATCATTTTTGGCTGCACTGTTAATTAAAAATTCTTGCGGCTGATGTGTAAGAAAGATTTTGAAACCAGCTTTGTTTGATATGGCAAGATTTCTAAGTGTAGTTTCGGAAATATCTGAAACATATGTATTTGTTATAAAAGTGATTCCAATCCGGGAAGAATCAATTTCAATAAAGCGTAACTCGTTATCCGGCATTTCAATGTTGTAATCATGTAAAGATTTTTTTATCTCGCGCAAGCTTCTTACGTAATCTTGTCGATAAGCCCAATTGTCATGATCTCCCACGCAAGAATATATTCCATATTTTGATTTTATCATACCAATATTTTTCGCTGCAGTTTCAATATAATCCGGAGTTGATGTAATAACGTCGCCGGCTATTAAAACCAAATCAGGACGCGATTCATTTATTTTGTCAATAAATTTCTCAAGTCTTTGTTCATCAGTATATCTGTCCGCCTGGACATCCGAGATAAAAGCGATTTTAAATCCTTCCAATTCCTTTGGAAGATTTTTCTTTAAATAGTTTACTGATCTTAAATCAACAGTATTGTAATCATAAATAATTCTTGCTGGAACATAAACAGCAAAAAACAGAGTAAGTGCTAAAAAGATTTTGACCTGCAAACGATAGAGTTTTTCTTTATGTTTTTTATAGATGGGATATAAAATGAGTTTGAGAAGATCAACAAAAAAGAAAAGTACGCTTACCTGCAAAATTAAAACAATCAAAATCCAAAACGGATAAAGCAGCAAATAATCAACAAAAATATTTTGTGGAAATGCAACAGATTGCTTTGTTATCGCTGCATAAATTGCATTGAAGATTAAAATTGCAGGATAAAGATTTAATAAAATCAGAAACGAATATATAATTAATTTTTTATTCTTAACTGGAAAATCAGGAAAGAGAGTTCTAAATACTCTGTTTGCTTTTCTTGTAAAATAGTACTCCAATAAAAACAGCACCACTACACCAATTAAAACACGAACTATTATCCACATATTTTATTCTTTTAATTTTTGTTTTCAGATAAAAAAGTTTTTGCTAAGAGGTAGACATCATCAACGCTAATATCATTAATATTATCAGTTGAGGATTTAATAAATTTTTGATTTTCACCCATAGGTGCCCATTCAGATGGATTTGTTGGACCAAAAAGAGAAATCATCTTTGCGCCGGAATAACCGGCAATATGCATCGTTCCGGTATCATTCGTAATATAGAGATCTATCATTGACAAAACAGCACCAAGTTTTTTAACTAATTCGTTATGTAAAATATTATACTCAATGTTTGCAAGGGTCAAATCTTTGCATATTTGTCCGACAATTTTCCCATCTGTCCAACCTGAAGTTATTAAAATGTAATTATCATACCTCTTATAAAATTTTTTTATTAACTCAATAAAATTCTTATAGTCCCAAAGATTAGACACTTTGCCAGCTCCGGGATGAAAGGCAATTACTCTTTTATTTTTATCAGGAAAATTTAGTTTAATAAATTCTTTTGCAAAGGATATATCTTCATCAGAAATTTTTATTCTAATAGAAATCATTTCTTCGCCGGATAAATCACAACCAATTTGTTTTACAACTTGTAAGTTCCGTTTTGTTTGATGTTTTTCTTTCCAATCAAAATCCGTTTTAACATTTAAATATTTATGTGATTCGTTTTCTTTGCCATCAATAGATTTTGCGCCAACACGAATTTTAGCTCCGGATATCCTATTTATTATGTGTGATGTTCTTGACAAGACTATCGTTGAAGGTACAATTCCTATTTGATATGTCCGGCTTCTTAATTCTTTAATGAATTTTAGAATTGTTTTAAGGGAGGATTTATCAAAAACAATAACACGATCGAGATAAGGATTAATTTCAAAAAACGGGATTTCATAGTTTGTTTTTGCTGCTACTAAAGTTATTCGCGAATCCGGGTATTTTTTCTTTAGCGCTTTATAAAGCGTAAGCGAACACAGCATATCGCCAATCTGATTATGCTGCCGCACAACAAGAATATCTTTTACTTCTTCAAGAGGTTCGATTTTAAATATTACTTTCTTGTTTTATCCAACCACTTTGCAAGATCTTTTGCAAAGTAGGTTAAGAACATATCAGCACCTGCACGTTTAATGGCGAACGCTGCCTCTACCATCACTCGTTCTTCATCAATCCAGCCATTAGCGCCCGCAGCTTTTATCATCGCATACTCACCGCTAACCTGGTAAGCTGCTGTCGGCATTCCAAATGTATCTTTAACTTTTCTAATAACATCAAGATATGGTCCGGCAGGTTTAACCATTACGATATCTGCGCCCTCCTCGATGTCTTCCACAACCTCGCGCAAAGCTTCGTTTACATTTCCAATATCCATTTGATGCGATCTTCTATCACCAAAAGCAGGCGTTGATTCTGCGGCATCTCTAAATGGTCCGTAAAAACCGGAAGAATATTTTGCAGCGTAACTCATAATTGGAATCTTGGTAAAGCCTTTGTAATCCAATGCTTTTCTGATTGCCGCAACTCTTCCGTCCATCATATCAGAAGGTGCTATCATGTCGGCACCGGCTTCGGCATGCGTTAAGGCTTCCTTGGCAAGCAGGGAAACAGTTTCATCGTTAAGAATTTCTTCGCCGTTTAAAACTCCGCAATGTCCGTGAGAAGTATACTCACACATACAAACATCTGTAATGATTAATAAATCTTTCACCTCTGCTTTTATAGCGCGTATAGATTGTTGTATAATTCCATTCGCATCGTAAGCCCCGGAACCGACTTCATCTTTATGATCAGGAATTCCAAAAAGAATTACAGCAGGAATTCCAAGATCACGAACTTCTTTACATTCCTTTACGAGCTCATCTATGGATAACTGAAAAACTCCCGGCATAGATTTAACCGGATTCTTTATCTTTGTTCCCGGAACTACAAACAGTGGATAAATCAAATCATTTTTTGTTAATACCGTTTCTCGAACCATATCCCTTACGAGCGGATTGTATCTTAAACGACGATGACGAATTATTGGGTACGTTGACATATTTTCTCCTTCTTAACTCTGCGTCTTTGCGTCTCTGCGGTAAATAAGAATTTTAACCGCGGTGGCGCAGAGTCGCTGAGAATTATATTTGTTCTAAAATTTTATTAGCTACTATTTCGGCATTTTTAATGCAGTCTCCAACGGAAATTCCACCACGGAAATTACCGCTTATAAATAAACCGGAATTTCTTTTCTCAAAATCATCAAAAAATCTTTCATGTTCAATGTATCCTAAATTATACTGAGGAATTGCTTTCTCCCAAAATCTTTCCGAGGTAAAAATGGGATCGGCGGTTATGCCCATTAATTCTTCAAATTCTTTTCGGATTTTCGTTAACAATACCTTTCTTTCTTCTTTCACAAATTCAGGATTTCTTGATCCGCCAACAAACAATGTAAAAGCAGCTTTGCTTTCATCTGTTCTGTCTGAAAATATTATAGAACTCCACAGTGCGCCAAGAAAAGATTTGTTTTCTTTAGCTGGAATTAAAAATCCAAACCCATCCAATTCTTGTTTGATAACTTTCCTATCGTAAACTAAATAATAAACTAAAACAGGCGGATAATAAATTGCATCAGCATGTGTTTTAAAATCTTTATCATACTTTGCAAAGATTAAACTTGCAGTATAAGCTGGAATTGTTGACAACACGACACTACAATCAATTTTATTAATCATTTTATTTTGTTGATAAGAAACAGAAAACCCGTTTTCCTTTTTATCAACAGAAACAACTTCGCTTGAAAGTAAAACATTATCGCCAAAATATTTTTCTATGGCTTTTGGTAAAGCAATCATCCCGCTTTTAAACGATAACATTTTTGCAGATTGCTTTGCAACTTCCGCTCTTTTTTTCCTTTCCCGGATACTTCTAACTGTTCCAACAATCAAACCACCATATTTTTCTTCGAGTGCATACAGTTTGGGAAATGCAGACTTAACACTTAAGTCCTCAGGTCGTCCTGCATAAACTCCCGCAACAAAAGGATTAATTGCATAATCAAGAAACTCTTGCCCCAATCTTCGCTTAACAAACTCAGCAAGACTTTGATAATAGCCATCCTTTGACCTTCCAATAAATGGCTCAGCCATCAAACGAAGTTTTGCTTTGCCGGAAAATAATTTTGTTTTTATCAATCCCTGTGGAGACATTGGTAATGCATGCAAAATATTATCACGAAGAATGTATCTTTTGTTAGCTTGTTTGCTTGCATATAGAAGTTCAGGTTCAAGTTCAAGTTCACGAATAAGCTGTCCAATAACAGGTGTTGTTTCTAATGCGCTGTTTGGTCCGCGATCAAACAGAAAACCATTTTCAATCACGCTTTCAATTGAACCGCCCACAGTAGCGTTCTTTTCTAAAATCGTAACATCAAAGCCTTTTTTGGATAAAAGATATGCTGTTGTTAAACCGGAAATTCCAGCGCCAATTACTACTATTTTTTTATTCATAAATCTTACTTGAACTTACTCACGAACTTGAACCTGCCATGTCGGCAGGCGGGCTTAATCTTGAACTTAATTTGGACAAATTTAGTAAAAGAAAAATGAACTTTTAAGGCAGTATATCACTCCTGTTCATAAAATTAAAAATTATTTGCTTGAGAAGAATACTCATTACTATGTAAGTTTAGCCAGGTTATTTTTTTCAACGGGAGATTAAAATGAGAACTATAGTATGCCTGTTTTTTGCAATTATTCTTTCCTCTTGTAACATTTTTGAGGATGATGAAATTAAACGCCCAATACCAGTAGACTCAATTTCTGTTAACAACATTTCAAATCTTTCTGTTGATTTTACCGCCTCAATTTTTTGTGGAAGTATGTGCTGGAAAAACACTTACTTTGAAAAAAGAATTAGTGGAAGCGATGTTTTTATAAAAACATTTGCGGTTATGGATGAATCGTCAGTCTGTCTGGCTGTATGTGTTGATTATCAAACCACAATCAACATTTCATTAATATCAGCAGGCAGTTACACATTTCATTTTTGGAAAAGCGACACAAGCAGTATTGATACGACCCTGATGGTGGGTTTGTAAAAAGAAACCTTCAAGGTTACAAGACAGAACACTTGAAGGTTTTAGCAAAACTATAATGAGTTCTTTAGATGTTCAACGTAACTTACAGGCCCACCAGGCTGATAGCCTGTCGTTAATACCAAATTTCCTGTAGAGTTAAATAAAAGTATTGTTGGGTATCCCTGAATTCCAAATTTTTGAGCAAGCTGGTTATTGTACAATTTTGTTTCTGCACTTTGCTCAATGTTCTGTGGAAAATCTATTTTAACAAGAATTAAATTATCCTCAGCGTAATCTTCAAATTCACTTTTAGAAAATACTTCTGCGCTTAATCTCTTACACCAGACGCACCAATCGCTTCCAGTAAAGTTAACAAGTACGGCTTTATTTTCTGCATTTGCTTTTTGCAGCGCAGTTTCAAGATTTTCTTCCCAATTTAGGTTATCGTTAGAACCACCTTTACTGCAGCCGATTACAACAGCACTCAATAAAATCGCAGTTAAAAATATTTTTTTCAATTCACACTCCTTTTAATTTTTTAAATTGTTTGATTCAGAAAACAATTTTCAGATTCAGTGAAATTGTCATGCCGGCCTTGATCCGGTATCCATCTATTATAAAACGCATAGATTCCGCATCAAGTGCGAAATGACAAAAATGTTAAGACTCCGTTATTTCCTTTTTTTTGGGTTTTGGCGGTCTTTCATAAAGTTGAGCTAATCCAAAGTACTTTAAGTGAAGATCATCTGATATTTGGTTCCAGGTAAAACGCCACATCCAGTTGCCGCCAAGTTTACCGGGAAAGTTCATCCTTGCTTCGCCGCCAAGATTTAAAATATCCTGCATAGGAACGATAACTATATTTGCGACAGAGGCATAAGCAGCACGAATTAGTTCTGGAACAATATCATCACCAAAATAATTAAGATATTTTTGTACGTGATCATAAATATCAACTTCTTTATCAAGCTTAGCCGTTTCAAAAAATGCACGGGTTGTATCGTTATCATGCGCCCCGGTTAGCACAACACAATTTTGTACAAAGTTGTGAGGAAGAAATTTTGTTTCCATATCTGTTCCAAATGCAAACTGAAGAATTTTCATTCCCGGAAATTCAAAATCATCTCTTAGCTTTTCAACCGCAGGAGTAATCACGCCAAGATCTTCTGCAAGAATTGGTACATCGCCGAGATGATTTTTTATTGATTTAAATAATTTATGTCCCGGGGCTTTAACCCATTTTCCTTTTTCTGCTGTTTTGGCATTCCCGGGAATTTCCCAAAAAGCCTCAAAGCCACGGAAGTGATCAATGCGGACTATATCAACCATAGTAAACAAATGAGCAAAACGATTTCTCATCCAAATGAAATCATCCTGTTCCATTTCTTTCCATCTGTAAAGCGGATTTCCCCAAAGCTGCCCTGTTGGAGAAAAATAATCAGGCGGAACACCTGCAACAGTTTCAAGATTTCCTTTATCATCAACAGTAAATAAATTTTTATTTGCCCAAAGGTCGGCGCTATCATAGGCTATAAATATGGGCATATCGCCTATTATCTTTATTCCTTTACTGTTTGCATAAGTTTTTATTTCATGCCACTGTTTAAAGAAAATAAATTGAACAAATCTTTGATAAAGAATATCATCCTCTAATTTTTTCTTCCATTCTTCTATGGATTTTTTCTTTCGAAGCACCAAACCCTCATCCCAATCTTTCCAAACAATTCCGCTGTGAGCTTCTTTTGCTGCCATAAAAAAAGCAAAATCATCTAACCAAAGCTTATTCTCTTTGCAGAACTTGTTAAAATCTTTTTCAAAAGGGGTAGGATGTTTTTTAAAATTTATGAAAGCTTTTTTTAATAAACTTTTTTTGTATTCAATTATTTCACCGTAATCTATTGATGCAGGATTATGTGCGGGAATGTTATGAAGATCGTGATCACGAAGCAAACCCTCATCCATTAATTTATCCGGACTAATAAGATTAGGATTTCCCGCAAATGCAGAAAAACATTGATAAGGAGAATCACCATAGCCTGTTGGACCAAGCGGAAACACCTGCCAGAGTTTTTGTCCGGCTTTTTCTAAAAAATCAACAAACTTATATGCATCATTACCAAGATCACCAATTCCATATTTGCCGGGAAGTGAAGTTGGATGGAGCAGAATACCTGCACTGCGTTCGAATTTCATTTAAACCTCTGAAAATTGTTGAGGAAAAATAAGCAGAGTGTAAGCCAAAAAAAATCCTGCTCAAATCTAAGCAGGATTAAAAATAGAATTAGAGATTATTTACCTATGAAAATTGTAAAACCTGCGTTAACAGCAAAAATATTTTCTCCATTTCTGCCGCCACTCCAACCTTTAGGATTCATAGTAATCTGATCGTAAGATAGTGCGAGATTGAACAATCCACTATTACCAATCTTTACTTTTACTCCACCTCTTAACCCCCAAGCTAAGCCGCTGTAAGCAGCATCACTATATGAATTGTAACCAATCCTTCCTTCAAGAAATGGGAACAGATTGCTGCGAAGATCAAAATTCCAGGCAGGGGCGAGATAGATACCAAACGAAGTAGAAGAATTACCTCCACTGCTTTGTAACAATAATGATGGTTCAAGACCAAGCTCGAAGCTATTAACTACAAAGTAACCGATGTATGGTTCAAGTCTAAAAACAGATAAAGAATTACTTGAGCTTTCTCCATCGCTAACAGAGGTAATGCTGGAAAATCCTAAACTTCCCCCTGCTTCAATAGTTCCTTTGGTTGCAAAATTTTGTGAGAAAGAAGTTAAAGTGAAAAGAAAGAGAATTGGTAATATCAAAAACAACTTTTTCATAAGACCTCTCTTAAGTAATTAATAAAAGCATTTAAGTCTAATAAAAATCAGACTTGCCAAAATTATGACAAACTGCTTGTTATTTCAAGTTTTTGTCAGAGACAATCAAGGTGGGATGAAAACGGTTTAAAATAAAAAAGCAGCGCCGGATGACGCCGCTTTTTTAGAAAAATTAGAAAGGATTATATCCCAAATTTATAAGCTACTCTTGCACCAATGTAATTAGCATCGCTAACAATCATAAAATGTGCACTCAAATCTAACGCATTCTTTCCCATTGGCATTTCATAACCAGCACCAACGCCTAATGAAAATTCTGTACTTGATGCAGATCCACCGCCATAAGTTTGTCCCAAAATTGTAATACCGGGAACATCAACGTTGTACAAATGAACACCTAAAAGAGCATTACCATAAAGTCCTTTACCGGGCTGGAAGTAATATTTTACGCCAGCCATAATTGGAATCATAGAAAAACTATAAGAAAAAGTTCCTACTGTCTCGCCGCCAAAAGTAAGGTAACCGGCATAAACCTCTCCAACTATATTTGGAGCAAAACTTCTCTCATAAGTAGCTGTACCGCCAAAACCAATATTTGCATTATCTCCCCAGCCGCCCATAGGTAGTGCTAAATTACCACCAACACTAATCCATTGAGATTGTGCACTAATAACACCCGTAAATAATACAGCCAATAAAATAACAGAAAGTAACTGTTTCATGAGATATCCTTAAATTGTTTTAGATAAGTTAATTAAGACTTGGGCAAAGTTATTAAAAAAGCACAATACTTTGCAAATATTTATTTTTAATGGTTACCTAAAGAAAAAGCTCCCAAAAAATGCTTTTCGGGAGCTTGCGGGATCTTAACTAACGAGGGGAGAGATCAAAGTTTAAACTTAAGTGCTACACCAAACTTTAAGGAAAGAATGCTATTACTTAATCCTGGGAAATTATAAGTGTCGGTTAAGGGTATGTAGGCCATAAAATCTGTAGCCAACCCCATATCTTGAGATAGTTTAATTGTATAGCCAGCGCCCGTAGCAATATCAAAACGAATCGATTTTGTTTCTAAATTAACAGCTTGAATCTGCGGTGCTTGACCAGTTACAATAGCAGAATTTTCACCTCCAGAACCCAACTTTATTCCCACAGATGGGCCTGCTACCATATAGAAACCACTAAATTCCATTTTAAACATTGGATCAATGGTTAAATAAGATAAGGTTCTTGTATATTCATTGGTTTGATTTCCTTGAGTTATTGAATTTCCCCAATTTTTCATATCAAAAAAGGTTAGATTTACCATTAGTCCAATTACTTTACCAAAGGTTGCATCAACATGTCCACCTATTCCAACCCCAATCCCGCTCCAGGAACCGGTTAAACCTTTTTCATTATAAATATTAAAATTACCAGTTACTCTTGGTCCAATTTTTACCGTCGTTTGTGCTAGAATATTTGCTGATATAAAAAACAATATTGAAAAAACGAGAATGTGTTTGAATGATTTCATTTAGATCTCCTCTATATAGTTAATTTATTTTTATTGAATTGTGCATTCTGCCGAAACACTATAAGCTGTACCAGTACTGGTGCCTAATTTTCCAGCAATAGTAAAAGTCCATTTCTGCCCTTGTGCTAGAACGTTTGGGTCTGGTATCTCCACATAAGCCATATCTGTACTGGTATAAACAGTTGTTCCGTTATCTGTAACTTGTGCATTATTTACATTCGCAGCAGCACAATTAATTGTAATTGTATTTATTACTACTGCCACACTAGGTTTAAATTCAAAATAGTATTTCTGTGTTTGGTTGTCCTGAACAAGACTTACGGTATAAGTAACTCCGCCGGTATTCCCGCCGCCGCCGCCGCCGATTCCTCCACTACCAGTTGGTGCCGTTGCATCATCACTGCAGCTAAAAGATATTAGTGCACTTATTAGTAAAAACAACGAAAAGAGCTTTTTCATTTTACGCCTCTTATATATTTATTGAAATTGTTAGTTAAGTTCGTTTCTTTTTGCATCCAAAAACTAACCTCTAATTTTTACCATCACACTACGTAAACCTGTAGTTTTTAACGTGTAAAAATAAAAAATTATTTTTAGATTCATAGGTACATGCGTAAAGAAAGTTGAAAAAGGCTCAACAAAGATTTAGAGATATTTATTCGTAATTAACCTTACGCATAGGTTATTGAACAATTATTTAAATCGTAGAGCAGACTTATCTGCCGCGGCAGACTGCTTTACGGATTTAGAGTAAAAACTAGTTTTGTGCGTAACGTGAGTTAGTAATTAATTTGGTTTTTAAGTTCACAAAAAATAAGTTAAGTTTCTACTTAGTAATGAAAATTATAAGGTAGCTTTACAGCATAGTTGTTGTTTTAATATCGGTATCAAGCACAGTTAATGGGTTTTTTGATAGCTAAAAATAAAATCAAAACACACCTAATCATTCATTGTATACAAGGATTTCTTTGGAATTTATAAACTATTTAATGGATCTCTTTCTCCATCTTGATCAACATCTGCACGAATTAATATTACAATATGGTACACTTACCTATGTAATTTTATTTGGAGTGATTTTTGCGGAAACAGGCTTGGTGTTTACACCTTTTCTTCCGGGCGACTCGCTGCTTTTTGCTGCCGGAACTTTTGCAGCAATTGGTTCTTTCAACGTTCACCTCCTTTTTATTTTGTTAAGTATAGCTGCAATTTTGGGAGATACTGTTAATTATTGGATTGGTAATTATTTCGGTCCAAAAGTGTTTGAAAAGAAAATTCGTTTTTTGAAAAAAGAACATTTAGAAAAAACACATCAGTTCTATGAAAAACATGGCGGAAAAACAATTATTATTGCACGATTCATTCCTATCATAAGAACCTTTGCCCCCTTTGTTGCCGGCGTTGGTGCAATGACCTATTCAAAATTTATTTTATTTAATATTGTTGGCGCGGTTTTATGGTGTGCCTTATTTGTTTATGGCGGATACTTCTTTGGAAACATACCGATTGTAAAAAATAATTTTTCAATAGTTATTCTTGTGATAATATTTATATCAATACTTCCGGGAATAATTGAGTTTGTTCGTCACAAATTAGCAAAGAACAAAATTAACGCGTAATTATTTTTAATTGATTTGGAGAAATATGAAATCAATACTTATTCTTTTCGTAATGATTATATCAACAATTTCCTTGCTTGCACAAACAGTGGATTCTCTTCCAAAGTTTGATCCGGCAAGTAATCCTAACGATGATCTTAAAGTGGTAATTGAGTTAGCCGGGAACACTAACAAAAGAATAATTTTAGATGTTGGCGGCGAGTGGTGTATTTGGTGCCATAGAATAGATGCCTTTATTCATAACACGGGTGAGATAAAATCTTTGCTTGAGGAAAATTTCATAGTACTAAAAATCAATTACAGTAAAGAAAACAAAAATGAAAAATTTCTCTCACAGTATCCGCAAGTTGCAGGCTACCCACACTTTTTTGTGTTGGATAAAGAAGGAAAACTTTTACATTCACAAAACACAGGCGAACTTGAAAAGGATAAAGATTACGATAAAGAGAAATTCATAGCTTTTCTTAATAAGTGGAAAGCAGTAAAAAATTGAAAAATCTTATTAAGTTAGAGTATATTTTATTAGTGAATTCGGCAAAAGCAATCTTTGTAATATTTTTAGAGAATGGCAGCACAAAGATGGAGAACGACATCAATGTATAGTGTACAATGTAAAATGCACAATGAATTAGTAACTATTAAGACTTTAACCACCGTGATAGCCTTTCTTTTCTTTTCAGAAATTTACTCGCAGGTTAAAAGCGATTTTGTTTTAACTCCTTGTGTTGGAAATGAAATTTTAAATACAAAAACCTCTGAAGCCGACCTTATTAAAATTGTCGGTAAAAAGAATGTTGAAAGAGTTGAAAGATGGTATGCGGAAGGAACTGAAAGGATTATTGGCTCGGTTTTCTTTAAAGATACTCCGCAATCTTTTTTTATTAAATGGAAAGACACGATTAATTTTAAAAATCCAGAGTGGATTGAAATTCATGGCGATAAATCCGTTTGGGAAATTGATAATGGAATAAAAATTGGAACAGAGTTGAAAGACCTGGTAAAGCTAAATGGGAAGCATTTTACTTTTTCCGGTTTCGATTGGGATTACGGAGGCTATACCATTTTTGAAAAAGGAAGCCTTGAATCAGACTGTTATTCAATACAACTCTATTATGATTATAAAGACCTGTTTGAAAACGAATGGAATCAGATAGTTGGAGATAAAATTGTTTCAACAAAAAATCCTGTTCTTAATAAAATTAGAGTTTATGTTGATTTAATTACGTTTTATTTTAAATAGTGCAAGCACAATGGCACACGGATTAAACTGATCAAACAGATTAAAACGGATTAATCAGTTAATATCCGTCTAATTCGTTCGATCCGTGTTCCATTTCCTTAACTTGAACTTGAACTTGAACTTGAACTTGAACTTGAACTTAAACTCTAAAAACCGTCTTCATCAATACTCTTTTCAATTACCTTTCCATACTTCTTTGCAATCTCTCGAATGTCATCAGCCTTTCCTATCAATACAAATTGAAGATTATTTTTTGGAAAATATTTTTTGATAATTTCATTAGCTTTTTCAACGGTCATTCCATCAACAGCTTTTTCAAAATCATTTATGTAGGAATCTTCTAACCCATAAATATATTTTTGAGTTAAAAATCCAGCCAACGAACCAGCGGTTTCATAGTCTGGCGGAAATTGTCCTTTAACATAATTCTTTGCTGATTTTAATGTTGCTTCATCAATTCCTTTTTCAAAAAGTCTGTTGTAAGTTTTAAGTGCAAGATCAATTGCTGGTTCAGTGTTTTTTGTTGCAGTAAATGTACTAATGTAAAATGCTCCTGCAGTTTTGTATGAAGCAAACCTGCTTCTTGCGCCGTAAGTATAACCTGCATTTACGCGCAACTCATCATTTAACCAGCTTGTGAATCTACCGCCAAGAATTGTATTGATTACATCAATCTGGATTTGTTCTTGATTACTCATTGGAACACCAAACCCACCAATCATAAAAGTAGTTTCAGTTGCATTGTCTTTGTTGATTAGATAAACTGCAGCTTCTTTAAGCTCTCCATTTGGTTGAGACGAAACCACAATGTCATCTTGCATAGGTCTCCATTTAGAAAACAAATTATTTAGTTTTTCTTTCATTTCGCTCGAGTTAAAATCACCTACTATTGCAAATGCACAAGTATGATTGTTAATAAAAGCAGAATAATGCCCAACAATCTGCTTTCTATCTATATTCTGAATACTTTTCTCCGTACCATTTATTGGACATCCATATCCTATACGAGAATCACCAAATAAAAATTTATTGAAGTAAGAGCCAATGACCTGTCTCGGACTTTCTTTAGCCTGCTCTAATTCAGCAACCCATCTTTGTTTTCTTTTAACAATTTCTTCTTCTGGAAAGGTTGGATTTGTAATTACTTCTTTAATAATAGGCAAAAGTTTTTCCAAATCATCTTTCATAAACTCAGAATTTAAACCCATATAATCCATTCTTGCATACACATTTAAACTACTTCCATAGAAATTGAAAATAGAATCTATTTGATTTTTTGCGTAGTTCTTTGTCCCAAATTTTAATGCTTCAGCCGTAAAGGCTGCGATGCCATCTCCACCACCAGCCCAATTAAAAACTGCTGAAAAAGAAATAATCGGAACGTCTTTCTTTTCCATTAAATAAACGGTTAATCCGTTATCAAGCGTTATAACTTCATATTTGGGAAGCTTAAACTGAGCGAAACCTAATGTAGATAACAATAAAACAAGCATGAATGAATGTTTGCATGATTGCATGCATAAATGCATCCATGCATTCTCGCCTTTGTTGGTTTTAGATTGCTTCATTATTCCGCCTCCTCTGTTTGTAGGATTCCACCTGTTCTGTTTTGTTTTGTAAAATATTTTGTGGCAACATTTTTAATGTCTTCAACCGTTACTTTTTTGTAATCATCAGGCGCAGAAAACATTTTTTTATAATCACCAAAAAACAACTCATAGGTTCCAATTGTGTTAGACATCCCGTTTATTGTTTCTGTTGTTTTGTAGAAGTTCATCAACTTTTGGTTTTTAACTTTCTGCAACTCGCTTTCGCTTATTCCATCTTTGATAATTTTGTTAACTTCATTTAGAATTGCATTTTCTAATTGTGAAGCAGTTACACCATCGTTGCAAATTCCGTAAAAGAAAAATAATGTTGGATCAAAAGCATCCATATACATGCTTCCAACCTCCAGCGCTAGCTGTTGATTATCAACGATTGAATTATAAAGTCTTGATGATTCACCTTCTGATAAAATTGAGTTTAATAAATCAAGAGCATAATAATCCTCGCTTCCATTTTGAGGAACATGGTAAGTCATCATTATATAAGGAGTAGGAACTTCTCGCTTTACAAAAACTCTTCTCTCGCCCGTTTGTTCTGGTTCTATTGTGTGTAAACTTCTTGGTTTTGGTCCTGGGGGAATAGGTTCAAAATATTTTTCTGCAAGTTTTTTAACTTCATTTAGTTTTACATCACCGCTGATTACAACAACGCAATTATTTGGTGCGTAATAAGTGTGAAAATAATCCTCCAGATCTTCTTTTGTCCAGTTTTTAATATCAGATTCCCATCCGATTACTGGCCACTGATATGAATGTGCAATAAAAGCAGTTGCCTGAACTTCTTGCCAGAGCTGCTCTAAGGGATTGTTTTCAAGTCCAGTGCTGCGTTCAGAAAGAACTACACCTCTTTCACTTTCAATCATTTTTGGGTCAAAGTTTAAGTTTGCAATTCTATCTGCTTCAAGATCAAACATTACTTCGATAGAACTTGAAGGAAACCAATCTGTGTAAGCAGTAATGTTTTCAGAAGTGTATGCGTTGTTTGATCCGCCATTAGCCTCCATAACACGATCAAATTGTTTTGGTCCGTATTTCTTTGCACCGTTAAACATCATGTGTTCAAAGAAATGCGAGATGCCTGTAATGCCAATGTATTCATTACGCGAACCAACCCGATAGAAAAAGTACATATTAGCATTTGGAATTGAGCTGTCTTCAAGAACAAAAATTTTCATTCCGTTCTTTAAAGTAAAAGATTTAACATCATCTGCTTTTACTTGTGAGAACAAAGGCGCTATAGAGAGGATAAAAAATAATGTTATATAAAGAAGCC
>JGI20214J51650_10000866_pt1 | contig 19043 bp, 13 predicted proteins | sample WetSurMetagenome_FD_51650 | JGI IMG/M metagenome (IMG submission 51650) | reverse complement strand
TCATATCCAAAAAGGAAGCCGCCTGTAGCCGCCACAACAGATAAAAAAATCACATAGCCCAGATTATTTTTAAGTTTCAGGTTCATTTGGCTAGAAATTAAATTTGTATTTGGATAAAGATTTGGTTCAGAGAAAGGCTGATTATATCTGCTTATTCAAGTATTTTCCATAACTCGTACAATCCTCTTGGCACATGAAAGCATCCCTTCCATTTTCCACCTTTTAATTCAAGAAGCGGATCGCCCTGACGATTCAGGTAACCATACCATTCAGGAAATTCAGGGTCCCTGAAATGATTCCAGGTATAATTATGAATTACCTCAAACCATTTTCTGCATTCCTCGTTTCCTGTAAGCCGGTATCCTTTGGCAAGAGAGATTAGTGTTTCAATATGTACCCACCATAATTTCTGATCCCACTCCAGCTGTTGTACCGGATGACCCTTAATATCCTTAAAGTAAAAGATGCCACCGTACTTTTCATCCCATCCATTCTTAATTGAACGTAGTAAAATAACGATGCACTTATCTATCAAATCCCTGTCATTTATCCGCATCGCAAGATCCATTATAAACCACATCGCTTCATTAGTGTGTCCGGGATTTATTAATCTTCCTTCATAGGAGTCGCTGAAGTAGCCATCAGGTGTCACGTTTTCAAGGATAAGCCCCGATTCTTCATCATAAAATACATCCATCACCTCACTGATAAGCGGCCGGATTGAATTATTAACATATTCGGAACCCAGAATATCTTCCATTACCAGAGACAGATTACACAAAATCATAGGTAAAGAGAAACTCTTCAGAGGGCGTGTTCCGGGATATACTTTGTTATACTTTCCCTTCGGGTTATCCTGCCTCTTTACAATATTATTAAAGGTGTTCAATGCAATGGCTTTATGCTTTGGATTCATTTCTGCCTTGTAGAGCTCACTGAATGCCATAGCTGCAAAACAGTCGGAAAATATATTATAGGGCTGAACAAGTGGCTTGCCGTCGCGTGTTAATGAAAAATACCAGTCGCTTTCTGAATCCATGCCGAATTTTTCCATGAATGAAGCTCCGTGCTTTGCCATATCAAGCCATTCCTGCTTTTTTTCAATGCGGTTATAAATCATAGAGAAGAGCCACACCTCGCGTCCCTGAAGCCACATGAACTTATCTGAATCATATACTTTCCCCTTGCGATCGAGGCAGGTAAAGTAGCCTCCGCATAAATTGTCTTTTGAATTATTAAGCCAGAATGGGATTATTGAATTAAGTAACTCGTCTCTATACTGATTCGAATATTTTTTCAGTTCGCGATTATTGGTTTCCGGATATTTTATTTGACTCATTTGGTTTGATTATTTTNGTTTTGTGCAGAATGCAACATTTTGCTTCTACTTTTGGTTACTTAAAAAGTACTTTCTGTATTCTGAGAAAAGTCTCTCAGCTGAAGGTTCACCTACACGAATTGAGTTATCAGGGTCACTAAGGACTCCAGGGTACTGGTAACAGATTGTCTTCTCAAAATTGCTGTAACGGTTTAGGTCATCCTTAATCTGGTCAACAGGCCGAGGAGATAAAGAGCCATCTTCATTAAAGAGAAATGCTTCAAGGTCAAACCAGAGATGTGTGCCTGACTTATCACAATATCCCTGCAAAAGATCAGCAGCCTGTTCTCCAGTAATATCCGTTTCAGGCATTCTGGAAAACCCAAAAGGACAAAGAATATCAAGGTTGTCAAGAAGTTGCGGATAGACATCTTCAGCAGAGGTAACTCCCATACTGTTTGTGGCAAGCATTACAGGCTTTGACGGGGCAAAACTGTTACAATAAGCTTTAAATTCTTTGAAAAAACTCACTATCTCTTTTTTCCTTTTTATTCTCATTCCTTCATCTTTCTCCCAGTTATCAAGGCTGCCACCACTTTCTTCAGAGACGTAGAATCCATAAAATGAAGGATGCTTACCATACATGTCCCATAGTTCTTTTGCCACTCTCTTATGCCATGTAAGGGAGGCAGGTGAAAAATCGAACCACGCATACAATCCCACTCCAACAAAAACATTCATTCCCTGTTCATCGGCTTCAGATAGTATTGCCTCGATTGGATCAGCGGCTTTTATTGGCATACGGTCTTTAAATAAATCTGAGGGATAGAATGCCTTTCCTTTGTAACCGTCAGTTTCAATATTGTTTTTCCCGGCATATTCCTGATTTCTGAATGCTTCCTGAATAACAATTATATCCATACCTAATTTGTGCATTGAGCGAACCATCTCTCTCCATTGATCATCGGTAAGTTTCCTGATGTCAGAATTCCAGTGTTTCGCCTCAATCTCACTCCAGTGACAGAGTCCAATCCAGGCGCCATCTATTGTTTTGGCTGATCGGGTTGTTGAATTAAGAATCTCAATACCCTTAGTTACTCTCCAAACTTTTTTGCCTTCGCTTGCGACAAGTATTATAGTATTTCTACCGATGTGTCCTGCAGCTGACATTCTGAATTTTACGCACTCAGCCGAATCAGGGGCAATTGTCACTATTTTACTGAACAACAGGTTACCTGATGACTCATTGTTTATATAAAATTTAACCTCAAGCCTGGTTTCCGATTTTTTTTTATTCACTATGCCTGCTCTTATATCTAAGGTTACCTTATCAGTAATTTTTGCAGGTGGTATAAGAGTAAGGCTGATTCCGGCCTGTGGGCCTGAACAACTGAAAAGAAAAACACATATTGAAGACAGAAGGAGGATAGAAGATTTCATTTTTTATTTTGTTGCGAGGCTTTTAATGAACTGAACATAATAATACCTCAGCCAGGCTGCATCTTGTCCTCCAGGACCTGTCGGACACATATCGGCATAATACTGATAAGAGACCGCCTTTGAAATATGTGCTGTTGACAACTCATTACTCAGCTGGCTCTTTATCCTGTTTATAGTCACAGGGCCCTGAGGCGCATCACTGAATGTTTCAAGATCTGTCCAGAACTCGCCGCTGTAACTATTATTATAATATAGTCCGGAGTCAGCTTCCCAATAATATTTCCTGACATTATCAAGTGTTGAATGATTCACACCTATACCATCCTGCAACATTATTACCTGTAGATTGCATTTGGATAATTCAGTCATGAAATTTTTTAACTGAGTGGCAGATGTGAGTCCGGAATTGAAAAATGCTGCAATTGAAACAGGCTTTGAGTTTAATGTATGAAGGTAGTCAGAGACCCTGTTTACCAGATTGTCTTTAAAAGATTTAACAAGCTCGGGCGAATTATAGGCGTCCGGCTCGGGCTCATGGGGTATATACCATCCGGCAAATGCAACCTCGTTACTAAACTGATCATTGATCTCTTTGGCAATAGATTTACACCTGTCGGCATTTAACTGCAGCCATCCTTCATCGGTTTGGTTATTCCAATACTCTTCACTGAAATATAAGCCTATGTAAACTGATATATCTTCTTTGGCTGCTGACTTTAAAAGCAGTCCCAAAGCATCAGGGTATTTTGTATGGGTAAAAGTGTTGGCTGAGTTAAACCATGTGTAATCATTGTATGCAGCAAATTGCACTATTACTGTGTTAAATCCAATCTCTTTCATCTCCTGAAAATGAAGATCCCAGTCCTGCTGTGTCCAGTTCTCCTTCTGATAAAAGTCGATGAAGGTACCTGTCAGGGCTTTTTTTGGATCAACCACTATTGAATCATCAGGATCAGGCCCATCTTTAGCTGGTTTGGAGCAATAAAATACTGAGATTAAAAGAGTTAGTACTATTGAAAAACAGGCAAGCTTTTTCACTGCAGGTATTTTTTACTTATTATTCAATCTGATCATCAGATATTACATGTCTTTATCCTGAACCACGACGGGTTCTTTCCCATCAACATCATGTTTTGAGAACTTTGCCGTTACAGTCTTCACCTCGCCGGGCAGCAGACTGAAAAAGTTATCACTCCAGAATGTGGGCAGAACTTCTTCGCCGCCTTCGCCTTTGGTAACCATAAGCCTGTTAAAGAAGGCAAGTCTGTCGGATGGATTACTGACAGTTACTTTTATAGTCACCTCATCGCTTTCGGTTAAAACCTCTTTTTTTATGTCGAGATCAACCATTTTAAGCCTGGTCAGCTGGCTGAAATCATCCTTGCCCGTAGATGAGAACCAGTAAAAATTATCAGACAAAAGATTTCCATTTTCATCCTTCAGCTCCAGCTTAACAAAATAAACAGGAGTGAGACCGGTAATTTCAGGTAATTGGAAAAGCTCTTTATAGCAATCCTCATTTATTGAAAATTTCTCCACTTTACTCCATTTTACGTTTGAATCAAAGTCGAATACTCTGACGGTTGCGGTTAATTTTTCATGTTTGACATGATTCCTGTTAATGACCGAGATAGTGAAATTATTTTCATTTAACTGTATATGAAGAGGCTCCATTGCTTTTTTTGCATAGAAATATCCTGCATTGGGATTAAGAAACCAGTCATATATCTGCCATAAGACCTGAGGCCATGTTGCATTAAGTTTCCAGATCATAACGCCAGTAGTGATATCCCACATCCTGTGATTTGCAGCCTCATACATTGCCCTGTAACTGCCTGCATTAACATACTGGGCATTGCGGATATAATCTTCTGCCGAAAATGGCTGACCAAATTCTCTTCTTATTGCTTCATCATATGCCTTATAGGCATAGCCATCTCCATCCCAGGCATCATGATATGCCCATTTTTTGTCAAGAGGATAAATGCTGTTCTTCTCACCCTGACCAAGATCAAATATATATTTCTTCATGCTTGAAAGGGTGGAAACAGCAGGCACTCCAAGCTCATTGCGAAACATCTGTTGCTTTACTTCCAGAATTTTGGTGTAATAGTAGGAGTGAGGATACCACGTGTAATCGGGTGCTCCCTCATCTGTTGTGCCGGTAGGGAGATCGGCTTTCATATATGGCGTAAGCTTATCTACATCCCATCCATAGCTCGAGGTGGCAACGAATGGTCTGGTAGGATCATTCTTTCTTATATATTCACGTAACGGAACGTATATTTCTTCACGGACCAGCGACTCATTAGCCATTGCCCATATAGCCAGGCTGGGATGATTGCGGTACCTTTTTACTATATCATAAGAGTTTTTCAATGACAGTTTTGTATCAATCGGGTTTGCAAAGCTTGGAAGACCGGGATATGCAGTCCAGCATTGGTAAAAAACCTCCCACATAAGCAGCCCGTACTTATCATAAACGTCCATGACCTGTTCAGGAGGTGATGGCATATCTTCGCAGCCAATCATGTTCACATTTGCCTCAGCCATCAGTCGCCCTTCATTATACATCCTTTCTCTGCTCATATCAAGCATCATATCAGGCTGTATCCAACCGCCCCTGCAGAATATCCTTTGTCCGTTGACCCGGAAGACCCTTCCGAATTCACCATCCTTCTCCATAATGGTGCTAGAAATATCTCTTATTCCGAAAGTTGTGTTTTTTATGTCAGAGGCTTTTCCATCGATCTCAAAAACAAGCTTTAAATTGTGCAGATACTGTTTGCCGTAACCATTGGGCCACCATAAATATGGGTTTCTGACAGTAAGCTGAGAGAACTCCTTTGGTGTGAATGACACATTTATTGTTCCACCGGCAGGAATCTCAACTTCCTTTTCAAAGGTGATAGTCTCAAGATGACCCGGCATGTGTTTTTTATATGTACAAAAGTCAACATCATTAATCAGATCAATGCTGCCTTTTAACATTCCCTTCCTTGAGGTACTGCCGGCGTTTTCAAGATCTGTTGATACAGATAAGTTGGCCAGGGTTGTATCAGGCAACGGAAGTTCAGTTACGATATACGGGTCAACAATCTTTACATCTTCAGTGTACGACAGGAAAACATCCTGGTAAATACCCATGTTACGATCTCTGACAACCGGTGCACAATCCCATCCGGCAGAAAATTTCAGAGTGACATCTTTAAAGATATCTTCGCCCTGCCCTTTAAACTGGCCGAATGGTTCAAAAAGATAACCCGGATTTGGAGTTCCCACATGATCTACCTGATGTATTAAAACTGCCAGCACATTTTCTTTGTCAGTATTTACAAATCTGGTAATATCAAATCTGAATCGTTGAAACATACCCGCCATCTCTTCAGCATTGGCAATTTGTTTGCCGTTAAGCCAGAGGTCAGCACGATAATTAATGCCATCAAAGTTGAGCCATATTCTTTTGTCCCTGTCTGCAGCCGGTACAGAGAAGGTTGTCCTGAACCAATAGGGATCCTTAAAAGCATTGGGATGTCCCTTAAGATGGCTGTATTGCCCCAGATTCAGTCGTTTGTTAAGCTCATCTGATGCATCCGGAATTTGCAGATCGTTAAGATCAAAATGTGGATCGGGATATATGCCGGCTTTTACAAGTGCTCTTAAAACAGTTGTCGGAACCACTGCGTCGGTCCATTTATCGACATTATAGCCTGATGAAGAAATGACACTCTCTTTGTCAGAAACCTGGGTTGATGATTCCAGCTTCCATTCTTTTAATATCTGTTTTTCATCATCAATTGTAAGGGGTTTTTCCTTCCTGCCAAGGCAAGATTGGTTTATCAGAATAATAAAAGTGAACAAACCTATTACTATATTTTTCATGTTGTTAAGTGCTAATTATTCTCAATTACAAGGCATGCTGCGCCGATGAAACCGGCATAATCGCCCAGTCTTGCAGTGACCACTTTAGTCTTTTGTGCCGGAACGGGGCAGACCCATTTTCTGAGGTTTTCCTCCATGGATCCTTTAAAAAAGCTGTATGCATTGGTTACAGAACCTCCAATAACAACTATATCCGGATCAAGCATGTTTATTGACCATGATATTGGCACAGCAAGGTGTTTGCCAAACTCTTTCCAGGTTTCCAATGCCTTATTGTCTCCCTGAAATGCCAGGTTGTATATATCATAAGAGGTTTTAGTTAATCCTGAAATAGATTTATATATACGTGTAACGCCTGAGCCGCATACATAATCTTCAATAGTGCCTGAGAGATAGGGTGAAGGCCATATCTCTGCGGCAGTCCCTGTTGATCCGTTGAATATCTTTTTGTTAAGGACGATGGCACACCCCAATCCTGTACCAAGCGTAAACCCAATCACATTTTTTTTATCAGCTGCAGCACCAAAGACAGATTCGCCAAGGATCAGACAGTTGGCATCGTTGTTAAGATAAACTCTGGTGCCAAAATGATCTTCAACAGCCTTTCGGAGAGGGAAGAAATGCATTGTAGGCAATTGAGGACATTCTAGAACGGAGCCTGCCTCCAGATCAAGAGGACCTGTGGAACCAATACCTATACCTTTGACTTGCTCTATATCAAGCCGCAGGCTTTCAAGTGTCTGCTCTATGGAGTCAGTGATTCGCTTTAAAATAACCTCCTTTGGATCTTCACTTCCTGTCTGAACTTTGATTGGTGCACCCAATGTCTTTCCTTCAGGGGTTATGGCACCAGTCATGATTTTAGTGCCTCCTAGGTCAACTCCTATAATGATTTCGTTTTTCATGTCTCTTCTTACTCTTTAATATCTAGTTTCCCTTTTCCCCATACAGCCAGAGCAAATACATACATGAATGCGAGCACATTAATTGCCATCCCCCATCTCATTGTCAGATGTTCACCTGTAAAACCGATAAGCCAGCCTATTATGGCGCCACCAACAATTGCAGTTCCAAGGATTCCGGAAATTGTACCATGATTTTCTTTAAAACTGTTAATAGCTGCACTGAAAACTGAAGTAAACGAGGCGCATGTGAAATACCCGACAAGTGCAAATGCTACCAGGGCAGTGGTTGTATTTCCCATAATTGCCACAACTAATGCTATGACCGTTCCAAGACTGTGAAAAATAAATATTTTTTTCTCACCTACATACTTCATCATGGGAGAGATAACAAGCCGTCCGGTTGCCTGAAACAACCAGAAAAGAGCAACCACCAGTGCCGTTTTTGATGGAAATACAGAGTGCATAAATGTGCCTTCACTCCAAAACGATTGTGTGTTGCTTATCCCATGCACCTTATTCATATAAGTAATTATATATGAAGAGACACCTACTTCTGCACCTACATAAAGGAATATTCCAAGACTATAGGTCAGTATAACAGGGTTCTTTAAAAGAGAATTGATTTTGGAAAAGTTAATCCTCTCTTCTTCGTTTAGCTTTATTTCCGGAAAATCTGAAAGAGAAAGTAAAACCAGCAGGACGGTATTAATTATTCCAAAAAACAGGTATACTGTTTTCCAGGAGAATCCATTAGATTGAATCAGCGGCACAAGTAAAGGACTGAATGCATATCCCAGGGCTCCTATACCTATTATAATTGTAAGATTTGCGGTGTATCTTTTTGGAGAATCAAGCTCCCTGATAAAGGGATTACCCGCCACCTGTATTGCGGTAACACCTACACCCACAAGAAATATAACCAGGATAATAATGGCGACGTTGTTGCTTATATAAAAGAGAAACGACCCTGTTGCCATCAGCACAGTTCCAAGTATTAAAATACTCTTGGCACCATATTTATCCATGGCCATACCAAAAGGAATGGATGTGAGACCATAGGACAGGTAAAATGCAAATGGGAGCAAGGCTGCAATAGTAAGAGAAACATGGTAGTCTACCTGGAACTTATCAATGATCACACCAATTACCGAGGTGAGCAAACCAAATGAGACATACAGCAGTATGGTTACGCTAAGTAAAAACGAGTTCTTTCTTGATCTCTCCATAATTTACTCTATTGTGGTTATTTTAGAACCGCGTGAAAAACTTCCTGCTTCAAAGCCTTTCGATTTAGCGTAGGCATCTACTAATAACTGCATTGGAACAATGCTCTGCATTGAGAATAGAAACTCATCAGGTTCATCAATTATCAGTTGCATTATATTTTCATTTGAAAGCCTGAGTTTTTTATTTGTGATAACCAGAACTTTACCTCCAAATTCAGTAATATCCTCAGCCATTTTTGTGCTTTGCTGATAGGTTTTACCTTCCGGAGCAAACAAGACTGACTTGAATTCTTTTGTGACCATCTCCATGGGGCCATGCCTGAATTCGCCCCCGAGGCTGCCGGAAGCGGCAATTCTTGTAGCTTCCTTAAACATCAGGGCTGTCTGACATGCAGTTGAAAAGGAAGGTCCGCGTGCAATGATCTGAATTGTCTTAATATCGCCCAGGAAAGTTAATATTTCAGTCATTCGGGTTTCGTACTCAGAAAGGGTTGACCTGAAATTGCCGGGCATACGGTTGATCAGCTTTAGCCTTTCATTATTCAGAGTGCCTGAAAGGTGCCATCCTGCAATGAAAGCAGCAAGTGTTGTAACAACATAGGTCTTTGTCGATGTCATCTCCTCTTTGCCCGCAAAAGCAGGCAGAACAATATCTGACATCTTTGCAAGCGTGCTTTCGGCTTCATTTGTAATACCCACACAGAAGACATTTGAGGGCAGAAGCTTAAGCAGTTCTCTTACCTCAAAACTTTCGCCTGACTGTGAAAAACCGATCAATAATGTCTTCTTTTTTAGAAGACAAAGATTATAATGCAGTAACTCGCTTGAGTTTATTTCATACGAGGCAATACCTACACTGTTAAACAAATTTGCTGCAGCATGGGAAGTAAAATAAGAGCTTCCCATGCCTGTAAATAATATCTGTTCAAAATGTTCTGTTTTAACTGTCTTTTTTAATTTATCCAATACCCCTTTGCCTTTTGAGCCGGCATAATATTGCAGAGTGCGTTCAATTGCACCAGGCTGTTCGTATATCTCTTCAAGAAATTTATTCATATTATTTCAGTTTTATCATCCGCATTACCCATGAACTCTCTTTAAAATTAACGCAATGAGAATAGGTTACATATAATTGATTGTCAATAATATATTGAAATGCGCATGCATCATTGTTATGTAAAACAGGGTTATTGGTAACACGTTCATAGCCTTTGTCAATAGAATCAGACTGAAATGCATTTGTTACCCAGTTGTCTCTTGAAGGTTCCAATTCTTCTACGAGTAAATAGTAGGTGTTTTTATAATATGCAACGCTTGGAGCTGCAAGTGTTGTTGAAGATCTGATTACTTCCACAGGCTTCTTAGATCCTAGATCAAGAATGTTTTTGCTCTTCTTCAGATAAACGCTCCAGCGCTTGTCTTTTTCAGCACGCTCTGTCCCGTTATAGTAAAAGAGGTAGAATGTCGAATCGTTCTTATTGAAATAGATGAACGGGTTTTGATTTTGTTCACCTGAAGCATAAGGAACAATAATTGTCTTGTTTTCGAAATCGATGCCGTTTTTACTTTCGACCCTTACTATCTGGCTGTCATTAACCTTATTATATTCGGCATAGAACATGTAAAAAGTACCATTGCTCAAAACCACGGTCGGCCACCTGCAATTGCTTAGTATAACAGGGTTGTATTCATACTTGACCCAGTTTATAAGATCGTTACTGCGTGCCAGACCGCCTTTTCTGGCATGCTCATCTTTCTCATAATAATCAAGCCCGTAATATGCCCAGTATTTATAACCATCCTTATTGGCTTCAACTATTGAAAATGTGTGGACTGCATTAGCATCCCAGCAGCATTTGTCTCCTGTAAGAATTAACTGATCGTCGACGATTGCCGGATAAGTTGACTTTTGTCCAAAAGAAAGATTACTCACTATTACTATCAGAGTAAATATTAACGAAATTTTCTTTATCATTTTTTTGTTATTAAACTGTTTATACAATGAATACCTCGACATTATAGTCGGCAAAATTCTTTAGTTCTTCTTCAGATAGCTTTTTTGTTGTGATTATACTGTCTATGTCAGTAACCTGTGAGATAACTCCCAGACTTCGACGTCCGAATTTTGAAGCATCTACAACAAGAATTACCTCACCTGAAACATCCATCATAACTCTGCTTGTCTGCGCCTCATAAATATTTGGCGTTGTCAGCCCCACCTCAAAGTCTATCCCGTCAACTCCAAGGAAAAGTTTGTCGGCAGAAATTTTACGTAACGAGTCATCTGCCAGAGGTCCTACCAGGGTTGAAGTTTCCTTGATCAGTGAACCACCAATTAGTATCACTTCAATATCACTGTTTAAAAGTACATTGGCAATGTTTATCGCATTAGTTATTACAGTTATGTCCTTGCGGTCTTTAATCTCTTTTGCTATGAGGCTTGTTGTAGATCCGGAGTCAAGAATTATGGTGTCGCCATCTGAAATAAGTTTTGCGGCTTTTTTTGCTATCCGCATCTTCTCTTCCTGGTTTATTTTTTCTTTCTCTGTAAGTGCCTGCCCCGGAAATAATTGCTTTGTTCTTATTGCTCCTCCATGAGTTCTTTTAAGCAGCCCTCTCTGCTCAAGAATTGCCAGGTCTTTGCGTATTGTAACGGATGTAGTGTTAAACATCTGTGGCAGGTCTTTAGTGACCAGCCGACTTCCCTGATCAAGAAGCGACAGTATTTTTTCAAGCCGTTCTTCCTGAAATACCACATCATTATTCCCTTTTTTAGTGCTTTTCATTTTATCTGATTTTTTTCAGAGGGTTAACTGTTAATTTACTTCAAATTCTGAACAAAGCGACCCATAAAAGCGAAAGTGATTCTTCCCTGTATTATCTTCTACCTTTTACTTTCGCTTTTATAGCCGCTACAACTAAAACTCGTTTTTTCTATGGATTGTATCCTTTGCGTTTAAAGCTCCATGCCCATCCTGTTACACCATCATTCTGATCCTGCCATAATACCATTTCGTCGTCTGTAAGCTTCATTATCCTGTAAACGCCTGTTGCGGTTACATCAGGATTGGTACAATCAATTGCATGATCGAGGATATAAGGATTGACAATCGTAAGGGTCATATTGCTGATGTCAACAATGAATGTACCCTTTACACCTGCATCACCTGCAACATGATGATATGTATAATTTATGCTTCCACCAGCAAAATCGAATACCATTTCACCATTTATATCCGGAGTTATGCTAACACATTGTCCCCAGCTCTGGCTTGGCATCCAGTTGTCAGGATAATTAACAAGGTCATTTGTTGTCTGGTAGCAATAATCAGGACTTCCTGTTGCCGGATCAGTATTATAGACCCAGGTTCTGCCAGCTCCGGATCCGGTTAACTCCTTGTATACCGGTTTATTGACTACAGATGGGTCAGTTGTTGTGACAACATAAGAGTATTCTGCTGTTATCGGTCCCTGTCCTCCTTCACCATAAATATCACATGTCACGGTGTAAGTATTTGGGAATGGGTAATATGAGGTTTCGTTCTGATTGCCAATTTTGGTCTGGCCATTTCCGAAACTCCAGTAAAATATGAAGCCTCTGTCAGCAGAAGCAGTAAATACCGGGTTATATGGATCGGTAGCATCAATAGCAATTTTAGCATTTGATGGTGCTGGTCCGATTTTTCCGATTTTCTCTGCTTCCGGTTGGCAGGAAACAATGAGGATCATTGCTGCTGTTAATATTTTAAATGCTGTTTTTTTCATGATTGAATGTCTATATTACATTAAGTCAATGTGAAAAATGACTCTAATACGGATTTTTTTCCAGGTTTGGATTCAGCTGAATCTGAGCCAGAGGAATAGGCAAGTACCTTTTATCATCGGTATATCCGGTCATCAGGTTTCCGCGGCCTGTACGGACCAGATCCCAATAGCGCTGGCTTTCCATGCCAAGTTCGACACGGCGTTCATGATATACAGCAGTAAGACCGTTAACGTATGGTGAATGACCCATTCCAACACGATAGCGAACGCTGTCTATTGGCGACTGCCAGTCACCACCTGTATGAGCTCTTGCTTCTGCCTGCCACAGGAATACTTCTGCATACCTGATTTCTCTTATATTAAGAGGTGACTGGTCGTCTCTGGTGCCTCTCTGGCTTGCCGGTATAGTTCCTTTGCGTTTATTGTAACCGGTAACTGCATCGGGATTATGAACCGCATCCCATCTGGTATAGACTATTTCCTCATCAGCAGTGCCTTTCCACAGAGTGTCACCATCGGATATAATTGTCCATTTTCTGCGTATATCACCTTCTTCAAATTCATCATACAGATCCTGTGTTGGCTGATCAAATCCCCATCCCAGGTTATCCCATCGTGTTCGCTGGTAAACTTCAAGTGTGCTTGCCTGAGCATCATCACCCCACAATGTTGTAACAAATGCCTTCTTCTGAATATCGAAAATCGATTCCATCCCGTTATCTGTCGATATAAGAAACAGATCACCGTAATTTGGCTGCAGCCTGTATTCCTTCGAGGCTATGATTTCTGTAGCCAGGTCATTTGCTTCTGCCCATTTCTCCTCAAATATGTATGCTTTTGTAAGAAGTGCTGCTGCTGAACCCCATGTGGCTCTTCCCAAATCACTGGATGGCATTTCACTTTTAAGGGGAAGGCCCTCCATCGCTGCTTTCAGATCCGATTCAATGGCAGCCCAGCATTCATCCATAGTGTTTCTTGGATTAAAATACTCTGAAGGCTTCAGAATATGGTCAACCAAGGGTATTCTTCCAAATACCTTTACAAGGTTGAAATTGTAATAAGCCCGAAGAAATTTGCATTCGGCAATCAATCTTTTCTGCAAGGCAGAACTTACCTTACTGTTACCATCAACACCTTCAATAAGCCGGTTTGCCCTGTTAATCCCCACATACATATTGTCCCAGACTGTATTAAGGCTGGTGGTCGCATCGGTGGCCTGAAAATGCTCCAAATCGTACATCTCAGGTTGGTCATTATCACCGCCGCCACCTTTAACTGCATCGTCAGAGACTACATCACCAATGGCCCATTCAAGATACTGACTATATCCCATCCATCCGATAGGGCTATAAACACCTGGCAGCAGATACATTGCTGTTGAATCATTGCTTATAAAACTGGCATCAGTTATATTATGAGATGTGGTATCGAGAAAGTCATCAGGATTACATGCCTGCAAACCAAACATTGCAAGTACTCCTATTGCACTGTATATAAATATCTTTTTCATTGACATAAGTTTTTACTGATAGTGATTAAAACGTAACGTCGAGTCCCATACTATATGTTCTGGCCTGAGGATAGGTACCCCGGTCAAGGCCATCGAGTCCGATTTCAGGATCCATCCCGCTGTATTTTGTGAATGTCAAGAGATTCTGGGAGTTCATATATATCCGTACGCTCTTTACACTTATCTTTTCAAGAAGCGGCTTCTTTATTGAATAACCAATCTGAAGAGTTTTTACCCTCAGATATGACCCGTCTTCAATAAACCTGTCTGTATCGTATCTTTCATTGTTTATATCCTTTGCGTACATGCGCGGATAGCGTGCGCTGAACTGAGTGTTCTCACCTGTCCAGCGATGAATCATATCACGTGAAAGATTATACAGCCCCACCGATGATCTGGTATATGTTGAAGGTCCGTTATAAAGCTTATTGCCGTAAACACCCTGGAAATTGATGCTCAGATCAAAACCTTTATAGGCACAATTCACATAAAAAGAATAGGTGAATTTTGGAAGTGGACTTCCCAAATAATATAAATCAAGCTTCCCGTCCTTGTCAGCATCAACATATCTTACATCACCGGGAACTACATTGGTTTGTGCAGTCTGTGCATCAATCTCAGCCTGATTCTGGAACAAACCATCGGTTTTGTTACCATAGAACATAGAAACAGGCTTTCCTGTTACCATTTTCAACAGGTAAGCTGAATCCATAAAGTAACCGCTATAAATCTCACCTGTTTCGGTGCCGAGGCTTACCACTTTGTTTTTGACTGTACTGAAATTGAACCCGAACGAATAATTAAAAGCATGATCCATATTTCTGTATTGCATTGATAATTCCAGCCCTGTATTCTTCATAGCTCCGGCATTCGAGCTCGGATAATTTTCAACCCCTGTCTGACCAGGCAGCGGTACTGACATAATCATCCCTGATGTTTTTCTCACATATCCTTCAACCGATCCTGTCAGTTTGTCTCTGAAAAAGCCGAAGTCAATCCCTAAATTTGTTGTGGTTGTTAATTCCCACCGGAGGTCGGGATTACCAATGCTTGTAAAGGAGTATCCTTTTCTCAAAGCACCACCCCAGATATAGTTTTTCCCGGGAGATGCAGTAGTAAGGTATTCATAAGGACCTACAGTGGCCTGATTGCCTATCTGACCCCAGCCGGCTCTTAACTTCAGACTGCTCACAGAGCTAATTGATTTCATAAATGGCTCTTCTGAAATCTTCCACCCAAATGAGAATGACGGGAAATAATCCCAGCGTTTCCCTTTAATGAACTTTGATGAACCATCAGCACGGAAGTTTGATGTGAACAAATATTTGTCTTTGTAACTGTAATTAAGCCTTGCGAGACCTGACAATTGTCTGCCTTCAGAAATATTCCCTTCAACAAAAGCTGAATTGTTCTTGAGCGAATTGCTAATAACTATATAATCAGGGTCGCCATTTGGAAAATTGGTGGCAGTAATGCTGCTTGATTTGTAAAGCTCTGTATAACTTTCAGCTCCTAACAGAAATGAGATGCTATGATCACCAAATTTCTTCTCATAATTCAATGTATTTGACCATTGCTGAGTGTATCCTTTATCATAGCCTTCATATAATTTATCGATAGGGTTGCTCTGCATACTGAACACATAGTAGACCGGAACATAATCCCTGCCATCGCCGTAGGCAAATTGAAAGAAATAGTCTGACTTGAAGGCCAGTCCTTTAGCCAGCTTTACATTGGCAAAAATGTCACCTATTGTCCTGTAATTAATATATGTGTTATTGGTATATTCAATGGTGGCCATGGGGTTATATGTATCACTGAATTTACTTTTTGTAAAAGATCCGTCTGCATTTCTGACCGGGGTCACGGGATCTCTCATAAAGGAAGTGATCATCATGCTTGTCCATTCATCCCCCTCAAATTGAGCCTGATTGTTTGATTTTATTATGTTTACGTTTTCACCTATGGTTAACCAGGGTTTTGCTTCATATGTCGCATTACTTCTGAATGAAACACGGTCAAAGTCAGTTTTTTTAATTGTGCCAGCCTGTGAAAACCTGTTAATACTCATGTAATAATTTGACTTTTCATTTCCACCTGAGACTGAAATGTCAACGTTTGATATAGGTGCATTTGGCCGGCATATCTCTTTAAACCAATTGGTAGTAGGCTGGCTTGCGGGGTCGTCTATTGCCGGAGCATAGCCTGCTGCAATAAGCGATTCATTCCTTAGATATGACCATGTCGGACCATCCATCATATTTGAAGATTTCCATGCGTTCTGAACACCATAATATGATGAAAAAGAAATAGTCGCATCTCCTTTCGATCCTTTTTTTGTTGTTACTATTATCACACCATTTGCTCCTCTGGAACCATAAATGGCACTGGCCGATGCGTCTTTCAGCACCTGGATTGATTCAATGTCGGATGAGTTTACAAAATCAATATCTCCAACCATCATTCCATCAACAACGTATAAAGGATCGGCGCTGTTTATTGTGCCCACACCCCTGATACGCACTGTCGGGGAGGCACCTGGAGCGCCTGTGCTTGATGTAATATCAACCCCTGCAACCTGCCCCTGCAAAGCCTGGGTAGGGGAGACAACCGCCTGCTTTTGAATGTCATTTACATTTACTGTTGAAATAGAACCCGTCAGATCACTCTTTTTCTGAGTTCCATATCCAACTACAACTATTTCATCCAACTTTTGTGTTTTCTCAATTAAGGCAACATCAACCAGGGTCTGATTATTTATATGAACAGTCTGAGTCGTGTAACCTACAAATGAAAACTGAAGAACAGAATCCTTCGCAGGAACATTTATTGAATAATTCCCTTTGTTATCAGTAAAATTACCAATAGAAGTACCGGGTACAACAACTGTAACTCCAGCAAGAACTTCACCTGATGCCTTGTCAGTCACTGTCCCTCTAATAGTTCTAACACTATTATTTTGCGCATATATAGGAAATGCGCAAAAGAGCAGAAAAACAATCTCAAGAAATTTTTTCATACATGGGTCATTTAATTTATAGGATTACAATAAGAGTTTAATTAATCACTTTACAATATTAGAAATAAAAGTAAACGAAAGCAAATAAAACTTAAGAAAACCCAAAACAAGTTAATAACAACTTAGTAACAACAAAAAAAAGAACCCGAAAACATTCGGGTTCTGATATATACGAAATATTTAAATAAAAACCAAAGGTAAGCTAAAAACTGAAAATGCTATCCTGAAACGGAGCAGGTATACCTTTAATATATATGTTCACCAATAGATATCTTTAATTTCAGAAGACTCTGGGAGTAGTCAATTTTTGACTTTAGAACCGCCAGTCCGGCCTCAGAGAGAGAGGTTGAACTGTCAAGGAGTTCAAGGTTTGTTATTACACCTGACCTGAAACTTACTTCAGCCAGTGCATAGGCTTGCTGAGCCTGTTCAAGCTGCAGTTCTGTCTGGGTTATTTTTTGAATAGCAGCTTCAATATTTGCCTGGTTTTCAATAACGTCATTCACAACAGACCGGCGTGTCAGCTCCTCATCCTCTTTGCTTGATTCGATATCTGCCTCTGCCATAGCAAGACTGTTCTTTTTCCTGCCTGCATCATAAACGGGTATCTTAAGTCCGAGACCTACTGCGTAATTGGCTTTCTCCTTATTTATTTCAGGCGTATATCCGTTTTTAAAGCCAAATGCCGAAAACATACTTACTGATGGATTATTCTGATTGTTTACAACCTTGTACTTCAGCTCTGCAAGTGCAGTTTTCTGGGAGGCCATCCTCATCTCCGGGCGAAGTACAGATGCCATGGCAAGCAATGAATCTGTTGACTGGACAGGAGTGAGTTGTTGTAAGTCCCTCTTTAAGACCAATGTACTCTTTTCTGACTCACCAAGTAAGGAATTCATCTGGCAGATTACGGTCTTTAGGACAGTCTGCAGGTCAGTTTTCTGGTTTTCAAGAGAAGATATTTTAACCTGCGTTGTCAGAATGTCATATTTTGTAGCAGAGCCTGTCTCCTGTTTTTTCTCAACATAAGAGAGGTGCTCATTCAGAGTGTTTATCTGTTCGTTTTTTATCCTTATGGCTTCCTGTAAAAACACAATTGAATAATATACATTCACAACAGCGAGGGAAATTTTCTGTTTAAGCGCTTCAGAAGAGGTATTTACAATATCCCTGTTCTGTTTTTCATAATTAACACTTTTTGCTGTTTTGCCAAAATCATATATTACCTGGTTGTAATTTACTGAAGCAGAAAAATTATCATCAGGGTAAAGGCTGAATGTTCCATAACCCGGAAGGGTAAATGATGCTACAGGACCTATGTGCGAATAGCTTGAATTAATGCTTATATCAGGATAATATCCTGTTTTTGCCATCCCAATCCGGGCATCAGCTGTCATTGCTTCCTGAACGGTTTTTTCAATTGCAGGGTAATTCTCAATAACCTTCTTAAGTACCGCATCAAGTGAAACTGAGTCAGCGGGAGCTGATAACTGTGCTGATAGTGATGACGGTATTATTAATAATATTGCAGCTGCAGCTGCTATTTTTATTGCCTTCATAATTTAACCTTTTTGAATTTGTTCTGTGTGTTGCTTCCTCGCTCTTAATATCAAGGTTGGTATAAGCGCTATCAACGTGATTATTCCCGCAACAAGGAAATCGTCATCTATTCCCTGAATATATGCCTGCTTTGATATATTTGAGGCTAAAAGCATTTTACCCTGGGTGACTGCTGTAGCAATTGTTCCTCCTCCTGTTGACTGAACGTGGTTCACAATGTTTGCCATTACATTTCTGAATTCCTGTGACCCGGTTTGTACTGCATTGCCAAATATCTGTGAATGAAAGTTAACACGCGAAGCAAGCAGTGTTGTGAAAAATGCAACACCGATGCTTCCGGCAATTTGCCTGACAGTGTTGGATATTGACGAGGCGGTTGCCATTTTATCTTTGGGTATTGACATAAGTGAGAGGGTGC
>JGI20214J51650_10000863_pt1 | contig 19049 bp, 16 predicted proteins | sample WetSurMetagenome_FD_51650 | JGI IMG/M metagenome (IMG submission 51650) | reverse complement strand
CCAGCCGCTACCGGCTCCGGCAAACAGACTGAAGCTAGTGAATGCATAACCTGCCTGAAAGTAGGTATCTCCACCNGCNGATGCGGCACCNCCGGCTTCATTCAATATATAATTAGCACTTAATGTCAGACCTCCGGTTGCGAAACCCGAATTAATTTCGACTGCCTGGCTTCCGGTTGATTTTGAAACATCGAATAATTCAAGTCCGGGGTAGTAATAGTCTGTCAATCCCAGGCTCAGTCCAAACGGAAATGAATAAGATACATAAGGATCAGCTTCGGTATATCCGCTGGCATCGAATGCGCCCCATACCCCTGCAGTAAATCCACCGATGATGTATTTTACGCTGGGCTGCACTGATGGTCCTTTACCAAACTTCGTTCCCCTGAATATGTAATTTGAATAGAGATCAGCTCCGGTTGTGAATTTTGACTTTTGCCGGATCTCCTGAGCCTGAACTCCCAGAGTGGATATAATAAACCATGCAACCATTCCCGTAAAAAACATTTTCTTCCTTTCCATTTTCTGAAATTTTAAATTAATACTATATCAACTCAGCAAATATACACTTTATTTATTTAGACCCTATTTAAATTAGGGGTTGATTCGCCTTTTTTATACTATTTCTTGTTTATACCCCTTTTTAAAAGAGGTATAAACTACTTTTTATGATCTTTTTAAGTACAACACCCCCATTTCCCATGTTTTGATATGTATTATTTAATATATACTTACTAAACCACTTATTATCAATAAAAAAGGCTGACCTGAATGGCCAGCCTTTAAAGACTATCAAGTGATCAGTATTACACCATCTTCAGTATATCCCAGACAAAAGCTCGTATCCCGACTTCTTCATTAACCTTATCGATTTTTTTTACTTTGTCGAGAACAGTATCAACCAGATCATCCTCAACAATTGTCAGGACACTTTTATTTATTTCAGGCCATGCATGTGTTCCAAGATGAGGAACACCGGTGTTGGTGCCTCTTCCCTGTACATTCTCCCAGAGGGAATACCCTTTAATTGCAAGCTTATCCAGCAGGTACTCCACTTTTTCAGTATGGGCCTGGTTGTAAATTATCATTATTGCTTTCATAATTAACGATTTAAGTTCGACTATTTACTCTTTATTACCATTACCATTTCCATTCATAAAATCAAATTCGGAATAAACAGCAAGGTTTTTATTTCGTTCTCCGTGTTTCGAGAATATTGCATAGACAACCGGAACAAGAACCAGTGTCACCAGAGTAGAGAACACAAGACCTCCGATTACAGCTACACCCATCGGGCTCCAGAGTTCTGATCCCGATCCCTTACTCATTGCCAGTGGCAACATACCAAGGATAGTTGTTGCAGATGTCATAATTACCGGACGGAGACGTGAACGACCTGATATTGCTATGGCTTCATATAGTTCGTGCCCTCTTTCGCGCATCAGGTTTATGAAGTCGACAAGAACGATTGCGTTTTTCACAACAATACCGATCAGCATCACTGCCCCGATACCTGAAATCACACTCAGAGTCGTATTGGTTAAGAATAATGCAATTGCAACCCCCGAGAATGCGAATGGAATTGAGAACATGATAATAAAGGGCATCTTAAGTGACTCAAATTGCGAGGCCATTATAAGATATACCAGAATGAGACTAATCAACATAAGCATAGCAATATCCATGAAGGCATCCATCTGTTCCTTGATGGCTCCTGAGATCTGAACCATCACTCCGGAAGGCATTACTGTACCGTCAATAGCTTTCTGAACATCAACCTGAATATCTGTAAGTGATCTCTTATAAGGTGTAAATGAAACTCTTACAATACGTTCCTTCCGCTTGCGCTCGATGGTAGGTGGAGACCAGTACTCTTTTATCTGGGCGATTTCTCCTAGCCTGATAGTTTGTCCCATAGCATTGGTGATGCCAATGTTTTCAACATCGGTAAGGGTACTCCTGGCACTTTTCTTAAACCTTACAACAACATCATACTCATCGCCAAACTGACGCAATCTGGTTGCCGTGAGTCCATCAACACGGTTTTTAACAGCCGTTGAAACCATAGCTGTATTCAGACCGTTTACACTCATCTTATTCTGATCGAAGATTATCTGAAGCTCAGGTTTGGATTTTGCACGGCTGATAGTTACATCTTTGGTTCCCGGGATCTTTTTGATTTTATCCGACAGTTCCTGAGCAACCAGGTTCGTTTCAGAGATATCATATCCGTAAACTTCAACATCTACTGCACTTCCACCGAAACTTCCCATATTATCAGATGTGCTGAGTGTGAAGTTGACTATTTCCGACATTTTGGAGAAATCGCCTCTCATCTCCTCAACAATCTCGAATACAGATTTTTTTCTTTCCTCAATCGGAACCAGGCTGAGGCTATAAGTTATTTTATGAGTACCACCTGCACCGAATATTGAAGCAAATCCTCCCTGGTCATCTGCACCTGTTGATGTTGAAATAATCTTGACCTCGGGGTATTTTACTTTTATCAGACTGTCTATTCTGTTTGCAGTAAGTAATGTCTGATCGACCCTTGTACCAGTCTGTAATTCAATTGTAGAGGATATCCTGGATTCATCTGCCTGCGGGAAAAATTCTGTTTTTATGACCGCAAAAAGGCTCATGGATAAGACGAAGACAATTACAGCAAGAATTGAGACAAATGTTTTGTGCCTGAGAGCCCATCGTAAGGTCCTTTCATAATAGTGATCAAACCAGTCCAATCCTTTTCTGATACTTCCATCATATGTCCAGAAAGGTGCATCTTTCCTGATCGGGTACCATTTTAATATTAGTGAGCTCAAGGTCGGGGTAAGTGTGATAGCTGCAAAAACAGATGTTACAATAGTGATTGTCACTATCATACCAAGTTGTTTGAAAAGAACCCCGGTAAGCCCTGTAATAAATGTAAGCGGAAAGAATACTGCCACAACAGTAAGAGTGGTCACAATAACAGCCAGCCATACTTCATTGGTAGCATAGATTGATGCCTCTCTCGGACGACTTCCACGTTCAATATGTTTGGTAATATTCTCGAGAACCACAATGGCATCGTCCACCACCATCCCGATAGCTATTGATAATGATGTGAGCGAGATTATATTTATAGAGGCTCCCGTTACAAACAGATATATGAAAGCCACAATGAGTGAGATTGGAATTGTGAGGATAATTATAAATGTGGCCCTCCATCTTCCAAGGAAAAACAATACGACAAGTATAACAAAGATACCTGCATACATCAGTGTTTCCGTAAGGTTACTGATTGAACCTTTTATGAACGAAGCACTATCGAAGAGTTTTTCAATTTTCACATCCTGAGGCAGATCCTGTTTGAGAGTATTCAGAGTTTTGTCAACGTCTGATGTCACTTTTACGGTATTGCCGCCTGACTGCTTCATAACGTACATGCTCATTCCCCTTAAGCCATTGATCTTTGTGTCGAGCTTGGATTCCCTTATCGTATCACGCACCTCGGCAATATCTTTAAGATATACACTATTCCCATTGTAATTGCTGACAACTAAGTTTTTTACAACTTCGCTTTCGGGAAATTCACCCTGTATACGTAACGGATAATCAGTTTTACCCATCTCAATATAACCGGCAGGCATATTCATGTTTTCCGCCCTGATCACATTTCCAATCTGTTCAATTGAAAGATTATAAGCTTCCATCTTCCTTGGATCCACATCGATATAGACTTTTCGTCCGGGAACTCCGGCAAGAGACACTGATCCGACGCCTTCAATCCTGTTTAAAGGGTTAACGATTTTTTCATCAAGTATCTTTTCAAGACCAGCATAGCTCTCCTTTGCCGTTATGGCATAGAAGACAATAGGCATCATACTGGTTGAGAACTTCATTATCGTAGGTTTTTCACAATCTTCAGGTAATCCTCTTTCGGTAAAACTTAGAGCGCTCCTGATATCATTCGATGCCTCGTCGAGGTTCGTTCCGTATTCAAAGTTCATAAAGACAACTGATGTAGCATCACTCGATGTAGAAGTGATCTCTTTAAGCTTGCTTACCGAGTTCAGGGCATTTTCGAGAGGACGAGTTACGTTGGATTCAATATCGGAGGCGCTGGCACCGGGATAAGTGGTCAATACAACCACATAAGGCAATTCCATTTCAGGATAAAGATCCACAGGTAATTGCATCAGTGAATAAATACCCATAACCATCAGAGCAACAAATATCAGGATGGTTGTAACGGGTCTTTTTACGGAAGCACTATATATACTCATTTTATTATAATTGAGATTCTGTTAATTACTTCATTATTTCAACTTTATCGCCGTTGATAAGCCGTGCCTGTCCTTCAGTAACAAGCATATCGCCTTCTTTTATGGTTGAGGAAATGATCTCAAGCTGATCATCAAATCTTTTACCTAAGATAATCTCTATCCTTTCTGCAACATTATTTTTCTCAATGTATACGTATCTTATGTTTGTACCTTCCTGTACAAGTACAGTATTTGCAGGTACAACAAACGTCTCTACTTCACCAAGGTCCATCGATACTCTGACAAACATACCAGGTTTAAGAAGTTCATTGCGGTTAGGAAGTTCCATTTCAACATTGAATGACCTTGAAGCCGAGTTGATAGTCGGAGATATCCTGAAAACAGTAGCGATGAATTTTTCATTTTTATAAACATCAGCACTAACCTCAGCTTTCATTCCTTTTTTTATTAACGGATAATATTGTTCGGAGATGTTGACATTCACTTTCAAGGGGTTCACCTGCATAACTGCGACAACTGCAGATCGTCCTGATAGTGTTGTAGGAGCTCCTGAATATATCTCTCCATTCTCAAAGTATTTTCCTGTAATCACGCCATTGAACGGTGCAGTAAGAAGTGAATTTTCCTTCATGAAGTCAACATTTGTTTTCGTAACATCATACTGTGTCTTCAACTGATCGTACTGCTGTTGTTTTATGCTACCTGTTTTAAGCAGGGTATCCATCCTGTTTAGATCTTTCGACAGACTGCTGAGCTGAAGTTCAAGCTGGTACAATTGTGTACGGTCCATCAGGAAAAGTTTTTCACCCTTGTTTACTTTATCTCCCACCTCAACATATATTTTTTCTATCCTGCCGGGGGTGGATGGAGCCATGTTAACTTCTTCAAAAGGAAGTACTGTGGCTGTATAATCGATTGTCCTGGCAATTTTCGTCTTCGATAAAGTTGCCACTTTCACCGGTATAGCAGACTTCTCTGTAACAGGCGCCGGATCGGTTGATGTTGTTGTTGCTTTCTTGTCTTTTGACGAACAGCCTGTTAGTAACAGTCCGCTAATCACAATTGCCGTAATTAATCTTAAGTATTTCATTGGTGGATATTTTGTTTCTGTTTCTATATATTTCTACTTGTTTCTACATGTTATTCAATAGCTTATCTAACGCAATCTTAGTCTGCAACAGGTTCATCAGAGCAGATACATAGTTGTTTTCTGCCTGCAGGAACAGAGAATTTGCCTGTGTAAGTTCAAGACTTGAAGCCATCCCCTGCCTGAATTTATTCTCTGTACTCGCATAAACCCTTTTCGATACTTCAATATTGTTTTTCTGACTTATATACTGAAGATTAGCATTAACCAGGTTATATCTTAACTGCTTCTCCTGTAGTTTGAGTTGTTCTGATACCATGTCTTTTGTATTTGCAGCTTTCTTAAGATTGATCTGTGCTTTCCTTATTTTGGCATATCGCTCACCACTTCCAAAAATAGGAACAGATAACTGGAACATATAAAATGAACTTGGGTACCAGGCAACTTCCGGCAATTTATCACCCATTCCTGTACTGGAGGTTTGAATTACCCCGGTAAGGGTAGGCAGTACGAGAGCTTTCTGTGATTTAAGATTCAGTGCTGACATTTTTTCCTGTCCCTCAATAAGCTTATAATTCAGATTATTTGAATAATTGAATTCCTGCGAAAGAATTGTTTGAAGATCAAGTTGTTTTGTGATATCTTCCAGAGTCTCCTTCAGTGTAATCTTTGTATCAGCCGGTACCCCGAGCTGAAATCTTAAAAGGTTATAGTTAAGCTCTACAGTTCTTTCGAGAGAACTGCGGGAATTCTCAACCATAGTCACATTTGAAACCATCTGATCCACATCAACTGATTCAGCCATTCCGATGCTGTACATTTTCCTTGTAGATTTAAGTGTTTCCTGCAGGTTAGTGATATTCGAATCAAGAATTTTCAATGATTCCTCTGAGATAAGTATCAGGTAATAGGCAGAGGATATAGCCTCACACACATCTTGCTCGGTACTCTTCACATTCATTTCTGCAAGTTTGCCTGCCAGTTTAACTGTTTCAATTCCAACATAATAAGAAGCATTAAATATTGGCATTGCAGCCTGAAGATTTAATGAAGAATTGAATTTTGATCCCATTGTAATAGGTGTCTTCTTATCAGTTCCACCAATAAAGTCGGGTAGCAGGAATACCATCTGTTTAATGTTGTCGGTAAAAGATGCCCCGGCTGAAACCTGCAGCAATCCGGAGGAGATAGTCTCCCATAATGCCATTTTTGAGGCATCAACATCCAGCCTGGCCGAAGTAGCCATTTTATTGTGTTGAATTGCATAATCCTTTGCCTCTTTTAAGGAAAGTTTCAATTCACCGCCATTCTCCTGTGCCAGCATGATACCACCTGTCAGGAGGAATAGCATTGAAACTGTCAGAAATTGTTTCTTTTTCATTGTTAAAATTTATTATCAGATTGTTGGGTGTTATTAATATCTATATATTAAAATCCAGATTCAAGTTTAGTTATAAGATCAAGACCTTTTGGAGTAGAAATTCCCCTCAGGTAGTTGATAAAAATATTTCTTATCACATCGCGTCTCGAAAATAGTTCAAAAGGATACAATTCGTTATCCATTATTGAACTGCCCAGATTATAGAGACAACGGTTGGCCAGATCGGGGTTTATTTCTTTTCTGAAAAGGTTTTCTTTTATTCCCTTTTCAATTAACTGCTGATTATTCCTGTAATCCGGCATCTCCATCTTATCATTCTGTTTCATAAGAACATCATGGTGAAATTTCTTCAGATCTGCCTGAAATGCATGAGTCATACCCTGCATGAAATCCCTGTTGATCTCCAGTAATCTGAATATTGCCACAACTGAATTTTCTGATTCATCAAGAATTCTTTTAACAAGATCTTTCTGTTTTCCTGCCATCCATTTCAAAACGCCGATCGTCAACTCATCCTTATCAGAGAACACCTCATATATAGTTCTCTTCGACATCCCAAGATGGGTTGCCAGAGAATCCATAGTCACAGATTTTATTCCATACGTTTTAAATAAATCCGCAGCTCCCTCAATTATCCTGTTTCTGATTTCCATAAGTTTTTTAAATAACCGATGCAAAAATGGGAAAACTTATTTAGTTTACAAAGTTTTATTTGCCGGAATTCGGATAAATCCAGCTAAAGGGGCATTTTTATCGGTGAATGGAGAAATGGCGTAATGATCTAATGGGTTTACGGCAATAAAAGGTACTCTCTCTGACATATTTCTTTTCTTAATTATATAATATGTATAAATTCGTAGACGTATTAACCGGAAAAATATTTTAAAATAGCTAAATGAAATCACAACAAATTATCTACCAGGTCGATGCTTTCACGACCGAGCCATTTAAAGGCAATCCTGCCGGTGTTTGTATTCTGGATCATGAACCGGCAGTAGATTGGATGCAGAATATTGCAATGGAGATGAATCTTTCCGAAACTGCGTTTGTCTTCCCCGGCAATAATGGCCGGATGATAAGGTTTTATACTCCTGAAGCTGAGATTAAGCTTTGCGGTCATGCTACTTTATCTTCATCACACATTTTGTTTGAAACCGGTCTGATAAAAAGTGATGAACATATCTCTTTTTCATCAAAAGCAGGGGAATTGATAATTAATAAGCAGGGTGACTGGATAACTATGAATTTCCCGGTTTATCCTTTAACAAAGATGCATTTGACTCCTGAATTTGAAAGAGTTACCGGTTTAAATCCCCGGGAGCTGTACCAGGCTGATTTTGGATGGACACTTGCTTTGATGAAAAGTGAAAAGGAGGTAAGAAACATGACCCCTCACTTTTCACTGATGAAAAGCTCTGTTTTCGGGGACCTTATCGTTACAGCCGAATCCGAAGATCCGGCATACGATTTCTGTGTACGCTGTTTTGCTCCTGCAGTGGGTATAGATGAGGATCCAGTTACTGGTTCTGCTCATTGTGCACTGACACCTTTCTGGTCTGAAAAAACCGGTAAAAAAGATTTTATTTCTCACCAGGTATCTAAACGGGAAGGTATTCTGAAAGTTTCTTTAAAAGGTAACCGGGTCGAAATTTCCGGACAGGCTAAAACTATCTTCAAGGCAGAATTGTTTGTTTAAACTAAATTCATTAATTTGTATATTTCACATTCCCTAAATTTAATTTTATGAAACAAGATATCGATTTGCGAATCATCGAGTTGGGACTGATCCTGCCACCTGCACCTAAACCTGTCGGAGTCTATAAACCAGTTCTTGTAGTCGATAAATTTTTATATGTCTCAGGTCAGGGTCCGATCAGGACCGATGGAACACTTATGACAGGCCGGCTTGGGGCTGACCTCGACAAAGAAGAAGGGAAACTGGCTGCACGACAGGTTGGGCTGACCATGTTATCAACTATCAAAACACATTTCGGAGAATTAAATAAAATAAAAAGAATAGTAAAGGTTCTGGGTATGGTAAACAGTGCTCCGGGATTTGATCAGCAGCCGGCTGTCATAAACGGATTCAGTGAGCTTATGGCTGAAGTGTTTGGTGAAGAGAATGGCATAGGTGTAAGAAGTGCCGTTGGAATGACCCTGCCTTCTAATATACCGGTTGAAGTTGAAGCCATGTTTGAACTCTATTAATACAACAATGGAAACAGTCCTTTCTTCAGAAGACAATTGGTATCAGGCAGAGAATGTTAACGAAATCTGTTCACCATCATTGCTGATCTATCCTGACCGTATTGAATCAAACATTAAGAAAATTATTAAGATAGCAGGAAGTCCGGACCGGTTACGTCCTCATGTTAAAACTCATAAGATGCCGGAAATCATAAGACTTCAGCTTAAGCAAGGCATTACCAAGTTCAAATGTGCTACTATCTCTGAAACAGAGATGGTTGCAAAGTGTGGAGCACCGGATATCTTACTGGCCATGCAACCGGTTGGACCTAACGTTGAAAGATTTTTCAAATTAAAACAGGAATTCAGGGACTCAAAAATATCGTGCATTGCGGATAATGAAGAGATAATAATACAATTATCAGACCTGTCAAGAAGAACCGGGCTCGAAACCCATGTCTGGCTCGATATAAACTGTGGAATGAACAGGACAGGTATTACTCCGGGTGAAAAAGCTGTAAGGCTTTACGAAAGGATAGTCGATTCTCCCATGTTAATAGCAGAAGGGCTTCACGTTTATGATGGTCATATACATGAACCTGACTTATCGCGACGGGAAAGAATATGCAATGACGCATTTGCACAGGTAACAGCACTTATTGAAGATCTTGAGAAGGAGGGTATGGACACTCTCAAAATAGTTGCTGGCGGTACCCCTACATTTCCTATTCATGCTTTGCGAAAAGGTGTTGAATTAAGTCCGGGCACACTTATTCTTTGGGATTGGGGTTACAGCAGTTCCTATGCCGACATGGAGTTTTTACATGCAGCCGTTTTACTTACACGAATAATAAGCAAACCGGCTAAAGACCTTTTATGTCTCGACCTTGGACACAAAGCCGTTGCATCTGAAATGCCTCATCCAAGAATTAAAATCCTGGGACTTGAGAACTATACTGTAACAGGCCATAATGAAGAACATATGGTCATCAGAACAAACAAAGCTGACAATTACAAAGTAGGTGATCCTGTATACTGTGTTCCCTGGCACATCTGCCCTACTGTTGATCGACATGATACTGCTACGGTGATCATACACAACCGGGCTGTAGGACAATGGGTTATTGAAGCAAGGAAAAGAATGATCACTATTTAACTCTCAACTGATACAATGGAAAACAAACAAATGATTTTTGATGCTCATCTCGATCTTTCAATGAATGCAATGGAATGGAACCGTGATCTGAGGTGGAGTGTTGAAGAAATCAGAAAAAGTGAAGAAGGGATGACCGATAAACCCGACAGGGCAAAAGGAACAGTAAGTCTGCCTTCAATGAGGGAAGGAAATGTTGGTATTTGTGTTGCCACACAGATCGGAAGATATGTCAAACGCGGTAACAAACTACCTGGATGGAATTCGCCTGAACAGGCATGGGCCCAGACGCAGGGACAACTGGCATGGTATAATTCCATGGAAGATGCAGGCGAAATGGTGCAGATACGGAATGTGAATGATTTGAACAAGCATCTGTCGCTCTGGAAGATACCATCGGCAAATACTCCAATCGGCTATCTTTTGAGTCTTGAGGGTGCCGACTCAATTATTTCAATGAAATATCTTGAAAAGGCATATAATTATGGTTTGCGTGCTATAGGACCTGCTCATTTCGGACCGGGCACTTATGCAACCGGTACTGGTATGAATGGAGGACTTGGTGTTAGAGGACGTGAGATGTTAAAAGAAATAGAAAGGCTGGGTATGATTCTCGATGCAACACATCTGAGTGATGAAAGCTTCTGGGAGGCAATGAGCCTGTATAAAGGACCGGTTTGGGCCAGTCATAATAATTGTCGTGTTTTCGTTCCTCATTACAGACAGTTTTCCGATGAACAAGTCTCTGAACTTATAAAAAGAGATGCCGTAATTGGTGTGGCACTTGATGCATGGATGATGGTACCAGACTGGGTAAGCGGAGAATCAGATCCCGTTAAAATGGGGGTATCGTTAAAACAGGCAATTAACAATATAGACCATATTTGCCAGATTGCAGGAAATTCTTTCCATGCAGGTATCGGATCTGACCTTGATGGTGCATTTGGAAAGGAACAATGTCCGACCGACATTGATACAATTGCCGACCTGGGCAAAATAGCAGTTATGCTCTCAGATATCGGATTTTCTTCATCTGATATTGAAAATGTTATGAGTGGCAACTGGATCCGTTTCCTNAGAAAAAACCTCCCTCCGCATTAAACTCTTTAAAAGGAATAAAATCTGCGATTATCAGCGTAATCAGCGGGAAATTTTTGTTTTATTTTTCCCGTTGATCTCACAGATTTGCGCAGAAAAAATTATTCCTGAAGGAAGTTTAATCAAACATTCCTTGTTAAGATTTGTTTAATGGAAAACTATTCTTTATGGACATGCAAAATGCTTTTCAGAATTTAAACTGGCTCGCAATATTTGTTGCTGCAGTCAGCGCTTTTATCCTTGGAGGTTTATGGTATTCTCCTTTAATGTTTGTAAAACGATGGATGAAGGAGACAGGGATTACCGAGGAGTCAACCAAGAACAATAATATGTTCAAAATCTTCGGACTGGCATTCATCCTTTCCCTTGTTGCATCTTTCTTTCTGGCCATGTTTATTGGAGCCAAAGCAGGCGCAGCATTTGGAGCACTTGCAGGATTTATGGCCGGAATAGGATGGGTATTTACATTTATGGGAATAAGCTACCTCTTTGAGGCCAGATCACTGGCTCATTTTCTTATTAATGCACTCTATAGCGTTGTCAGTATGACAATTATGGGTTTAATTATAGGTGTTTGGCAATAAAATAAAAGCTGCAAAGGCTGTAGATGCTATAGAAGCTGTAAAGGGAATAATGTTATATAGCCTCTAAAGCCTTTATTGCATTTAATGCTTTTTCTTCTGTTGGTTGAATCACCTGTAGAGATACACGAAGCCCCTTTGCAGCTTGCTGTTATAATCAATATCATCCCAGCCATAAGCATGAATAACATAGAAGTAAACTCCAGGGCTTGCTTTTATTGATGTGTTATTGATATTTCCGTCCCACCCTTTCCAGTCTTTTAAAATTTGACCATCGCCATAAAAAGAGTATACCAGCTTTCCGCTTCGGCTGAAAACCTCAACGTTGATATAGCGCAGCGATTTTGATTCAACAATAAAATAGTCATTAAGTCCATCTCCGTCAGGTGTGAATACATTCGGAATATGAATTTCAGACTCATCAACAGAAATTTTATCAAACCTCATTGAATCGATGCAGTGCAAATCACTTTCAATAGTAAGCAAAACAGAATACTCGCCGGGCTTATAATAAATATGAGGTTCGGGAGTACTTAGTTTTGAGGTTGATGTATCACCAAACTCCCAGAGATATTTGGAACCGCGAATAGATTTATCAGTGAAGATAACCTCCAGGGGAGCTTCCCCTTTTGTTGGCTCAGCAGAAAAATCAGCTTTTACATGTATAGAATTATAATCAAAAGCTGATTCGCTTATGCATCCAAAGCTGTCGCTTACATTCAGTTTATAGGTAACATCTACCAGGGGAGGATCGAAGGTCTGAGGATTTATCTCCAGATCAGGGTAAGGTATAGAAGATGCAGGATCGGATGACCAGAGGAATTTTACTGCATCAGGCAACTTAACCGGATTTCCGGTACTGAGATTTTTATAATAGAAAGTGTCAACAGCTGCTTTCCCTTTCAGGGCAACATAGTCGCATGTCCTGTTCTGGAGCTGCGCCAATGAATATGGTTTATCGATAAATATCCAGCTAACCATACTGGTATCATATCCGGACAAATCAGATATCTGCACCTTATATCCGCCTTCATCCAGATCAGTTGCAGTTGAGGAAGAGCCAGATTCGGTCTTAAACGGAATGATACTGAAGCTTTTTGTAATATCGCTCCATTTATACCATGAAAAATTGTACGGAGCTATTCCACCAGGACTCAAAGCATTTATAGTTCCTGCTTGCGAACCTGAAGCATTACAAAAAATGAAAATCGGATCTTTTACTGACGGATCGGTGGTGTATGATGTATATCTGACTGCATTCGCTCCCGGCCCAGAAAGCTGGGCAAGAGAAAAAACCGGGAATAGTATTGCTATGATCAGAAAAAAATAACGCACAGTCAATCAGATCTTAGTAACAAAAACGGTACACTTGTTATAAATGTTATATTCTTATGCAAGTATAATAAAATTGTCGGAATTTACGTAGGGATGTTGCATGCAACATCCCTACTAATCAAGGTGAAAAACCTCTTCCATGTCTGACCACCATTCGCCTTTTTTGCGGGTATTAACCGGATCCTGCATAGGCTCCATAATCGCCCACCACTCCTGCGTTTTGGGATCTGCTGCCATCTTAGCCATATCGGAAGTAAAATCAACGCCTGTATACTCAAAGCAGGCATAAAGCATTCCATCTTTATGGAAGATGGTATAGTTTTGCATATTGCATTTTTTGATCATGTCAAGGACTTCAGGCCAGACTGCAGCATGATATTTTTTGTAACGCTCAAAATGTTCGGGTCTTACTCCTATTATCTGTCCATATCNTTTCATATAATTTTTATTTTTTATTTATATTAAAACACAATTATAACAAAATTGATGGAATTTACGTAGGGACGTTGCNNGCAACNTCCCTACTGTTAATAAAAAACACATTTAAATTTTCAATACATTGTGTTCCAAACCCTGATATTATTAAATTTGCCGGACCCGATGCGCTGTAATTAAAATCAAACATGACAACCAATTACCTGAACGATCTGAATGAATCTCAGAAACAAGCTGTTATCAATACTGAAGGTCCTTCTCTTGTGATTGCTGGCGCCGGGGCAGGTAAGACCAGGGTACTAACTTATCGTATTGTTCATCTCCTCCGCAAGGGCATTCCTGCAGGTAAAATACTGGCCCTGACTTTTACCAATAAGGCTGCCAGGGAGATGAAGGACAGGATCACACGGATTGTCAGTCCCGAGATAGCCAGATACCTGTGGATGGGAACATTTCACTCAATATTTTCAAAAATACTGAGGATGGATGGAGAAAAACTGGGCTACAAATCAAATTATACCATTTACGATTCATCAGACTCAAAGAGCCTGATACGGGCTATTATCAAAGAACTGAATCTTGATGATAACATTTACAAACCAGGAGTAATTGCTTCAAGAATATCTTCAGCAAAAAACAACCTTGTTACAGCAAGTATGTATGCAGCTGACAGCTCTTTACAGGAATATGACCGATCGAGCCGGATGCCGCTCCTGGCCGATATTTACAGGACTTATGCCACGCGTTGTTTTAAAGCAAACGCNATGGACTTCGATGANCTTCTGCTGAATACNAATATACTTTTCCGCGATTTTCCGGAGGTACTTTCTGCCTATCAGGAAAGGTTCCATTATGTTCTTGTTGATGAGTATCAGGACACTAACTATTCACAATACCTGATAGTGAAAAAGCTTGCTGCCTCTCATCAGAATATTTGTGTGGTTGGTGATGATGCACAGAGCATATATTCTTTCAGGGGAGCACGGATTGAAAACATNCTTGAATTTAAAAATGACTATGCTGATTACCAGCTTTTCAAGCTTGAACAAAATTACAGGTCAACCCAGACAATCGTAAATGCTGCAAATACGATCATTGCAAACAATGAAGGGCAGATACAGAAAAAGGTATATTCAATGAACGAGGCCGGTGAAAAGATTCAGGTTATGCAGGCAATGACCGATTCGGAGGAGGGATTTAATGTCTCTTCGGATATTTTTGATAAGCGGTTTTCTCAGCAGCTCAACTGGTCGGATTTTGCAATTCTGTACAGGACTAACGCACAATCGAGGATATTTGAAGAAACTCTCAGGAGAAAAAACATTCCTTATAAAATCTACGGAGGATTATCTTTCTACGAACGAAAGGAGATCAAGGACATACTTGCTTATTTCAGGATGGTTATAAATCCCGAGGATGAGGAAGCGCTAAAGAGATCTGTTAACTATCCCAAACGTGGTATTGGAGACACCACGATACAGAAAATATTTGAGCTGGCCACAACACTTAATGTGACACCCTGGAGTTTACTTCCTGAAGCAGTCAGATATCCCGACCATTTTAATTCAGGTACGGCTAAAAAGCTTAAGATGTATNTTGATGTCATCAATAATTTATGTGTCAATTCCGACACAACAGACGCCTTTATAAAAGCCAGGGAAATTGCCATGGGTTCAGGAATTATGAAAGAACTTAAGGAAGGAAAATCACCTGAGGAGGTAAGCCGCTATGAGAACCTGGAAGAGTTGCTGAATGCAATAAAGGAATTCACCGAAGCTGCTGAAACCAATGGAGAACCTTCAACCCTTGCAGACTATATGTCGAATGTTGCGTTGCTGACCGATCAGGATACTGAATCGGAAGAAGACCGGAACAAAGTCACGCTTATGACAATGCATTCAGCCAAAGGACTGGAATTCAAGCATGTATATATTGTTGGTATGGAAGACACGCTGTTTCCCTCTCCGATGTCTTCCGGGAGTGCCAGGGAACTTGAAGAAGAGAGGCGTCTTTTCTATGTGGCACTTACCCGTGCCGAAAAACAGGCTACCCTGAGTTACGCCCTGAACCGGTATAAATGGGGAAATCTTGAACGATGCAGCCCGAGCAGGTTCCTGCGGGAGATTGATCAGAAATTTCTGGATTATCCTCAAACAGGAGGAAAGTCATTTCAGAACAAGATGCCAGAAGGGACAACATCATCGATCAGGGAAGAACCTAAGGTATATCGAGGAACTGACAGATTTAAAAAAATAACCAATTCAGTGTCATCAGCTTCTGTTCCATTTGCTGGAAGTGATTCGTCGTTATTCTCTGAGGGAAATTCTGTTCTGCATGAAAGGTTTGGAAAGGGTATCATTATCTCAATTGAAGGACAGCCTCCGAATACTACAGCCACAGTTGAATTTGAAAAAGAGGGAAGTAAAAAACTGTTATTGAGATTTGCTAAACTTAAGAAACTATAGAACTAAGAATATTGAACAAACGAACGGCGAATGCTGTAGTATTTTACAGTTCAGCATTCGCTGTTCAAATGTTCATTGTTCTTAAAACATTATTTCTTGCTTTTACCCATGTTTATTTGCCTGAGGGTATATCCTGTAACGGAAATTGAATGTGGAAAATTTGGGTTTATCTCCTGCGTTTCAGATTTCATTGTAAGCTTACCTTTCTCATCATAAGCCTCATTGGCAAGTATGATACCATTATCGAAAGCAGGGTTACCATAGTAAGCAGACATACCAGAATTATTCCAGCCACGCCTGTCGATCTTAATATCTGCATCCTTTGTAAACCAGACCTTCCCTGAAGTCTTATCTTCATTGCTTGTATAAGTGTACTCGTCGCATTTATAACCGGCAATCTCACGGGTATTTCCTGTTCTGGTAAAAGTAGGAGGAGTGGATTTCTTCCCTTTCTTATCAGTTTGCAGATCGGTTGAATCGGGAACAGCAGAAATCATTCCCATCTTCATTCCATTTACATCAGTCAGCATCAGGTAACTTTTGTTTTCTCCATCCATTATCATTACAGCAGTAACCGGAGTTGTTTCCCCTTTTTCGTTGGCTATGGTCTTTGTTTCAATCCCCACACAGGGATAATTGGCACTGTAATACATGAAAAAGTCCATCTTCATAACATCCTTCTTGTCATAGGTTTCCGTCACCATATAGATTCGTGAGGTGAAACTATAATTCTCCTTGTATTTAAGGTCTATCTTATTCCCGTAGAGTTTACTAAATCCTGCGCTACTCTGTCCCTGACCTCCCTGGTCGGCTGATGCGTTGTCACCTCCCTGCGAAGGTTGACCATTCTCTTTTTTGTTGTTTTCCACTCTTTCTGCAGCATTTGCTTTAGAATTATCTGCACCTTTCTGAACTGCTGTATCAATCTTATTGTCGACCTCCTTATTAGCTGTTTTTGAACCGGCATTGACAACCTTGTTCAGTTTATTTCGGAGCAGATTTCCAACCTGACAATTCGATGTGGCTGGTAACATGATAACAAAAGCGAGCAATAAAAACAGGGTTCTGGTTTTCATATAAAGTCAGTTTAGTAGTGAAAGATAAAGTTAAAGAAATTTTTCTTTCTCATCCAAACCTCAAAACAAAATAAAAAGCATATGAATAAACACCTGGTGTATTATATGTGAATGCCTCACCCCAACCCCTCTCCCGGGGGAGAGGGGCTGCATAACCTTGTAAGGGAATAGATATCTGAATAAGCATCCCCCGCTCTCACCGGGAGCGGGGGACGGGAGGGGGTGAGGTAAAACTCTATTCAGTAATCTGTTCTACAGGCTTTTCCTTCTCTCTCAGTACTGACTCATAAAGAGATGCAAAAGAGCTTGAAACCCAAACAATTGCAGGAAATATCCCTATAATCATCAGTATAAGTCCGAAGAGTATAATGAAGATTGATACAAATCCTAAAAGAAATATTGTCCATCCGTGTCCTCTTGTCAGCCTCCAGCTCATCTCAACGGCTTCAATCGGATCCAGCTTCTTGTCCATTACAATATAAGATACAAATGCAAGACGGCATCCGATAATAATACCCGGAATGATCAGGGCGAAAAGACCGAGAACAACAAGTGCAAACACAAGCAGGTTTGCAAGAATAATGCTAAGATAGTTCTCCATAAAACCTTTGATCAGGTATTCAAAATCGGGTTTGGTTTTTCTGACTGCCTGTACAAATATCATATTACCTCCGTATTCAAAAACAGGAGCAACAAGAAACGCATAAAGCATTGCAAGGAATCCGAAAAATGCAGCAAATATTCCCAGTGATCCAATTGCGAACATATCCCTCATTGAATGGCCTATGTTATGACCAAAATTCCACGGAAGGTTATGAAAAGGGGACAAGTCAAACTTAAAGTTGAACATTTTGAATGGGGCCGTTACGATTGCCAGCACTATGATAACAAGAAGTAATCTCAGGAAATTATCCATCATAACCCTCCATCCTGTTCCCAGGCAATACCCGAAATCGGGGACTAATTTGTATTCGTTATTTGTTTCCATAATTTCTGTTTATTGAATTTAAAAACCGCCGAATAATTATGAAGCAAATCTACACCCGGTTTGGCACATGGTCTTCATACTTAAGTCGTGATTTTTATTTTTACTACTAAAGTATGTAGTGCAATACTTTGGTAGTACCTAATTTTATCCATTCACTTTACCGGTTTTTTATACCTTTATATAATGTTAAGGTTTTTTGTTTACCTGATTTTCATTCTATCAGTTGCTCTCGCAGCAGGAGGTGTCGTATTATCATCCAGATTACGAAACAGATACCGGCATGAAATCTTTTCAACATTACTTTACTTCCAGGTATTCATTTTTACATTCGGATTCTACGGAATATGGGGACAGGTTGTCATAAAAGCATTTCTGTCGAATTATATTTCCGCAGAACTGATGGCCAGGTTCTCAGATATCGCCATGTTGCTTGGACTACCTTTCCTTGTCTTTGCATGGCTTATGCTTCTTCAGTTTTCATCATGGATTTCAGGAAGGAAGAACACTAACTGGCATGTTTTCTTGTTCCTTCTTGTCAACTTTTCAGTGATCGTTATTGTTGGCTATGTCATTGCAAAGACGAGTACAATAAAACCGGCAGCCCTTATAAAAAGTTACTTCATTTCCATGAATGCCGTTTATTCATTGCTGGCNTCAATACTTATCCTGTTTCCACGAAAAGGCAGATCGATCATTCACAATTATGACAGGAAGATAATCGCTCCCGGAATATTACTGATAATGGTATCGCAATGTACCACCCTTATGTTTTATACCTCTCAACCTTATGTTGCAGTAGTTTTTATATTCACATTCTTTGCAGGAAATACATTTCTTCCATTATATCTGAACTACGGAACACTTCTGTCGGCTTTCACAGACAATACTACCACAGATCTCTCCTTCGAAGGATTCTGCAAGAAATTTGAAGTTTCTCCACGCGAGACTGATATAGTCCGTGAAATATGCAATGGATTGAGTAATAAAGAAATATC
>JGI20214J51650_10000862_pt1 | contig 19055 bp, 9 predicted proteins | sample WetSurMetagenome_FD_51650 | JGI IMG/M metagenome (IMG submission 51650) | reverse complement strand
TAATTCCGGAACATATCCTTCTTTATAATTTAATTGGAATGACAAATTCCCATAAGTATTTTTGTTTTTTTCTCAACCTCGACCTCAGCCTTAACCTCATTCTTCCTCACACCTCACACCTCATGCCTCACTACTCATATCTCAACGCTTCCACGGGGTTTCTCGTTGCAGCTCTCCAGCTTTGCCAGCTTATTGTCAGTACAGCAACAAAGAGAGAAATCAGGCCGGCCACGACAAACACCCACCAGCTAAGTTCCGTTCTGTAGGCAAAACCCTGGAGCCATTTGTGCATAATATACCAGGCTACAGGGCTCGATATTACAAAGGCAATAATGATCCATCTGAAGAAATCTTTATTGAGCAATAACATTACTCCCTGAATTGTCGCTCCGTTGATTCTATGGATTCCAATTTCCTTTGTGCGTTTCCTGCTCGAATGAAATGTGATCGCAAATAATCCTATCATAGATAAAAAGAGACTTATCATGCAACAGCTTCCAATGAGCTTTGCATAATTTGAATTATCGCGATGATACCACTCATATCTCTCTTTTACCGATTCGATATTGAGAGGAGAATCGGGAATAAGTTTCTGCCAGGTTTCAGAAATTGAATTTCTCAGGAACTGAACTTGCCCTGCAGAAGGCATAACAAGTAAGTGGTTTCCCGAATTATCAAATATTATAACACCGGGGGAAATTTCATCTTTTAGCCCTGAGCAATTAAAATCCTTCACAACACCGATCACTGTCAGTTTTTCATACCCTGGTAGTTTTTCACCTATGAGATTTCTTTTCGAAAAGTATTTTGCGAGTGATTCATTTATAATACAGTTGTTCTTGTCAGAATTAATATTGCCTGAGAAATCTCTCCCTGATATAAGACTAATTCCCAGAGTACTGATATAAGCTTCATCGCCCCTGAAGATATTTGGTGAATATTGTTTGTCCTCCCCGTTTTCAGTATAATGGAAAGAAGCCAGTATCCATTCCAGCAGAGGAGAAGCGGTAGTTACAGATATCCTGGAAATTGACGGATATTTAAGCAGTTCCTCTTTGAAGACACTGGTCTTATCTGCATATGCCTCAGGAATTTTGACTTCGATGACATCTTTATTCAGACCAATTTCCTTATTAGTAATATAATTTATCTGTTTCAAAATTGTCACAGAACAAATCATCAATATGATTGTAACAATCAGCTGGAATATTATGAAAGCAGGTATTTTGATGATTTTACCCTCTTTGTTCATAATAGCCTTATGAGTGGAGGAAATAGTCTGTTTGTTTTTTTTATCCAAAGAAAAGAGTAGTGTGGCCAACAGTAGAAATATTATCACTATCGACATGATCAGTAAGGAATCAGGTCTGATAAAGTATCGCAAATTAATTGAAGAACCAGTCAGATCATTAAAAAGAGGAATTATCCATGAACTAACTTCAAGGCTGATAATGAAAGCAATCATGATGACTATCAGGTTCTCGATCATAAAATCCCTGATCAGGCTCGTTCCTGAGCTTCCGTTTATGCGCCTGATATAAAATTCAGGCGATTTATCATACAGCTTGTTGTTTATTAGGCCAAGGTAATTAACTGATGCGACCGAAATTATCATAAACCCAATTATCATTGCTATCCAGATGTCGGACTTATTTCTTTTGTTACCAAGGGGATAATATCCGGAGGTGTCAAAATATGTTTTTTTAAAACTCTCGAGGTAATATTTACCGGGAGTACCGTCNTTTAAAACAGGTATTTTGTCTTTTTCGTTTGCAAAAAGTTTTTCAAGGCCTGCTGGATCGGCATTGTTTTTTAACAGCAGAAATGCAAATCTTTCTGAATCTTCCTCAAGTTTTACCATATCAAACTGGAACTGGGAATTTTGATCTGGTTTTCTGAAGATACCCTTTATGTTAAAATCTGTCTTTGTATTGCCGTTAACAATGGTTATGATCCGTCCGACTGGCAGTCTTTCCCCAAAGTATTTTTGTGCCAGCTCCTCCGAGATGGCAATGTCGTTTTTTGTTGCAAGTACCGAGTTTTGATTTTCGGTCAGCAGCTTGTAGGAGAATATATTAAAGAAACTTGAAGAGGTTTCAAATACCGTAAGATTATCGTTATATACCTGGTTGCCAATAGCTACTTTCTCAGCCTTACCGAATCTGATCCTGCAGAAGTCCTCAACCTGTGAAAAATTAGCCTTTATATATTCTGCTCCGCCTTTTACACAATTTGACATTAATGATCCCTTTTCATAAGGGCTGTCACACTTAAGTAGATAGATTCTGTCTCTGTTTTTTTGAAAGCTATCGGTATTCAGCTCTTTTGTAATAAAAAGTAAAATTAGATTGATACAGGCTATGCCAATTGAAAGACTTACAATGATTACTGCGCTGTTTAGAGGATTTCTTAGGAGGCTTCTGATTGTCTGGCTCAATTTCATTGTTTACTATTTAAGGTATATCAGTCAAACTAGTTAATATTATTCATAGCGTAATGCTTCGACAGGATTTCTTGTTGCCGCTCTCCAGCTCTGCCAGCTGACTGTTAATAAGGCTATTCCAAGTGCAATAAGCCCGGCAAAAGCAAAAACCCACCAGCTGATCGTAGTTTTATAGGCAAAGCTTTGCAGCCATCTGTCCGAAGCATACCAGGCTACAGGACATGCCATTAAGAAAGCAATTCCGACCCATTTTACAAAATCCCGGTTTAACAGGAAGAGTATTTGTGAGATTCTTGCACCGTTTACTTTTCTTATGCCGATTTCCTTAATTCTTCTCTGGCAGCCAAACAATGACATGGCAAGGATACCAAGACAGCATAACACTATTGCGCAGGCGGCTAATAGCGAAAATGTATGCCGGAACCTTAGTTCTGATTTATACATATTTTCTATTGCCAGATCAAGAAAACTTATTTCAACAGGGAATGAAGGTGACAATTCAGAAGCTGTTGTTTTTATTTTATTTAAAAGGTCATTGAGTGATTTGAAATCACCAGCTCTGGAAGTTAAGAGACAGTATGATGCAGCAGGTTCGTTTCTAATCACGAGTGGGGTTATTGGCTGATCGATTGATTTTAAATGGAAGTCTTTTATTACTCCTACAATCTCCGCCTGGAACACTTTTTCTCCTATCATCCCTTCGTCTATAGTCGCGTCTAAAGGATTTTCCATTTTTATTTTTTGAAGAAAAGCTTCATTAACTACAATCTTCTTCTTATCAGAGGATAGATTTTCATCATATAATCGTCCCTTGACCAACTGTAAATTCAACATGTCAAAGAATCTGGAATCTGCACTGAATGTGTTAAAGGAGATCTCTTTTCTTTCTCCCTTAGAGTTTACCCATGAGGTCCATTCTGAGAAAACTTTCCCTGGAAAGTACTGTGAAAATGATATTTTGGATACCATTGGCATATCACTAAGTGCTTTCTTCAGCACATCTTTTTTCTGTCCAAGTTGTTCTGTAAGTTTTATTCCGATAATATTCTCCTTGTTAAATCCTAAAGAGGTGCAACCAAACCTGACCTGTTTCTGGACCAGTACTGTGAATGCAATAAGTGCAATCGCAATAAAGAACTGTATTGTGACCAGGAGTCCTCTGAAGGAGAATTTGGTTCTGTTATTGTTCATAAGGTTCTTCAGATCATCAACAGCTCTAGTAGTGGCAATTCTTAATGCAGGAAGGCCACTGAATCCAACGCTAAATATGATTATAAATCCAATTGAGATTGCTAAAAAGCCAGGCGTTAAAGTTAATCGGGCGTTATAATTAATGCCAGTGTAATTCAGGATGAAAGGATTTATGATATTAACAATATCGATAGCTATTAGCATAGCAGCAAAGAAAAAAATGAACGATTCGGCAAGAATATTTGAAAATATTGAAAACTGTTTCGCCCCGATGACTTTAAGAACTCCGGTTTGTTTTATTCTTTCCTGCCATTGAGCCGTGGAGATAAGAATGAAATTAATAAGTGCTACAGCTAGGACCAGCGATGCGACTAAAACAAGAATTATAATACGTTTCCGGTCGCCTGTCCTGAGAAAATTATCACCAAGAAGAGCTAATTTTGAAAAGTAGATCTTTTTCATAGGAAGGAGTTGGGCATCGTTGATATGAGCACTCTCAGGGAATAAGGAAGAAATCGCTTTTTGCGTTTGCTGAGGATCGACTTTATTTCTCAGAAGAACAAATGTCTGAAAATCCCAGTATCCCCATTCAGTAAACTCGCCTCCGTTTTCCATTACAATTTTCCTCGTATCCATTGAAGAAACAGCACTGAATGACAAACAGGAGTTATGTTTTGGAACTTCTATTACACCACTGACTGTCAGGATTTTGTCGTTATTCACTTTGATTTGTTTGCCCAGAGCCTTTGCTGTTCCAAACAAATTCTCAGAAAGTGATTCTGTAATCACAATAGATAATGGACTCAATAGCGCGGTACTTTCACTTCCTTCAATGAAATTATATGTAAAAAGGTTAAAGAAATTAACATCTGCGAAGATTAAATCAGATACTATAGGGTCACTATTCTCAATCTGAAATACAGGAGCCTCCCAGGTACCTCCAATCCTCACAGTAGATTCTACCTCTGCAACTTTTTGATCGATATTATCTTTAAGTATGGCCGGAGTGTATAACCCGTCCTTAGCGGTTAAAAATAAATATACCCTTTCGCCGTTTTTCTGAAAATTGTCTGTGGTGAGTTCACTGTAGCAGTAAACTGAGAGAATGATGACCGCAGTAAAACTTATTGCCAGGCCAAACAGATTTATCAGATTCGTAACGGGTTTCCGTCTGAAATTCCGAATAATCGTTTTAAAAAGATATCTCATTTCGCCCTATCTTTTTTTAAGTATTCCTCAACCTAAACCTTGATCTCAATTATAAGTGCCTAAAGTGCTTAAAGTGCCTAGAGTGCCTAGAGTGCCTAAAGTTAACTGCACTTTGCCCTACGCTCTGAACCCCGCGCTATTTGCCTCACTCCTCATCCCTCACACCTCACTACTCATACCTCAGTGCCTCTACAGGATTCCTGGTAGCTGCTCTCCAGCTCTGCCAGCTTACAGTAATCATCGCAACAGCTAAAGCTACAATCCCTGAAAGAGCAAAGATCCACCATCCAATGCCTGTTTTATATGCAAAACTCTCAAGCCATTTGTGCATCGCAATCCAGGCAACAGGGGTTGCTATCAGGAATGCTATCGATACCCACTTGACAAATTCCCGGTTAAGCATAAGCATTACCTCTGAAACAACTGCTCCATTGACTTTCCGGATACCGATCTCTTTAGTCCGTTTTTCGGAAGCATAGGCTGCAAGGCCAAATAGTCCCATGCATGCTATTAAAATGGCAATAGTTGAAAATATTATAATGATCCTGGCCAGTGTTGATTCTTTCCTGTATAGCTGATCATAATAATTGTCGTAGAAATAATACTCAAATGGCGTTTCGGATATGATCTTATCCCATGTCTTTTTTATATAATCAACAGAAGAGGAAATACCCGATGAATTCAGTTTTACTGCAATATATCCATGTTCGGGTTCTTTCATATAAAGAAACATAGGTTCGATTTTCTCATGCAATGATTTAAAATGAAAGTCGCTGATCACTCCTGTTATAAATCCGTCCTTGCCATTGTACGTTGAAAATTTTCTGCCTACAGGATCTTTCCATCCGAGTTTTTCTACTGCTGTTTCATTCATAATATATTGAGTTCCTGAGTAGGGGCATGATTTATCATTTAACCGGTACCCTTCCTTTAAATGAACTCCGTAAGTATTTATAAAGCTGCTGTCGACTTCAAGGAATGCCATAGTCGGCAACTTCATAGGATCAACGCCATCATAGTTTATTGAGGTCACATATTTTATTCCGCCAGGGAGATCCGATGTTATACTGGCCGATAAAATGTTGGGATTTGTCAGCAATTCCTGCTTGAAAGTTCCCATTTTTGATCTTACTGAGTGATCATTTAAGGGTATGATAAGCAGTTGTTCCCTGGAAAAGCCCAGATCTATGTTTTTAATGAAACTCATTTGCCTGTTGATGAGAATGGTTGAGGCAATCAATGCAATTGATATCCCAAACTGGAATAATACCAGAATCCCCTGATAACCGATGAAATTTTTACTTGCAAGTGGTTTTTTCAGAGTATCTACAGGACTTTTACGTGTCGATATCCATGCTGATGAGAAGCCGGTGATCATGGTTAAGATAAAGTATAAAACGGCCATCCCGGAAATGAGTTTAACTGCAGGAATATTTTTAACTAGATCGGTACCCAGAAGATTGGAAAACCATGGCAGCAGGAAAGAGATCACTTCAATTGAAATAATTACGGATAACCCAACCATAATGGATGATTCGGAAATATGCTGGGCGATCAGCTGATTCCTTCTGGCACCAATTATTTTCCTCATCCCAAGTTCAATATTGCGGCGGCTGTTAACAGAATATGAAAGGTTTATATAGTTTATACATGCTACCACCAGAATTAAAAAGGCAATTGTCCCAAGAATGTATACGCTCTTAATATCTCCGTTCGGAGAAAATTCCCCGCCCATGTCTGAATGGAGATGTATGGCGGTTAATGGCTGCAGATGATACTGCTTGTTATCACCGAAATCCATGCCTCCGTCATATTCCTTAGTTGATTGGGTAATGGATTCCCCGAGTTTTTTTGGATCTGTTCCCGGTCTGACAAGGATATATGTGGCGACAACCGTATTCATCCTGTTTTCAAGAAAGTCATTTCCAAAAAATGATCTGGCAGAAGACATAGGTACAATCATGTCAAATTTCAGATGCGAATTAGAAGGAATGTCTTCCATAATTCCGCTTACTGTCAGGTTTTGCACCCGGTTATAGCTCAGAATCTTTCCAAGGGGATCTTCTTTTCCAAAATATTTCTCTGCGGTTGATCTGGAAAGTATAATACTGTTTGGTTGTGAAAGGACATTCTTTTGATCTCCCCTTGAAAGCGGCAAAGTAAAAATATCGAATATTGTGGAGTCTGCCATGATGATCCTGTCCTCAGAGAATTTCAATTCCCCTGAGCTGACCAGTGCCTTTTCGAGATGGGCAATTCTGACGGTTTTTGATATTTCAGGAAATTTATTCTGAAGAAAGGATGCCAGTGGGGTCGGGGTCTGTACCCAGGCTGATGGTGCTCCATTAAACGAAAAAGTATTACATACTCTGAAAACTGACCTGGAGTGGCTATTAAAGCGGTCAAAACTAAGCTCGTTACTTATATGGATAAAGATGAGGCAGCTTGCTACTATTCCAAGTGTTAATCCTGTCAGATTAACAAAGGTGAAAAGTTTCCGGTTTCTGAAATTCCGGAGTGTAAATTTCAGGTTATTCATGACAATTAATGTTTATTTGCTAATTACGATAACCATGCCATATTTTTATTTAATTGATATACAGGCGTTTAAATTTAGATTATTTTATTATTTGTAAATATTTTTTACGATCATGCGTTAAAATAATTTACTGCTATTCGTACCTCAGAGCTTCAACCGGGTTCCTGGTTGCAGCTTTTATTGTTTGATAACTTGTTGTAATTAATATGATTACCAAAAGTATCGCAGCGCCGAGTATAAAAACCCATGGTTGAGCCGGTAATTTATTGGCACCCGGTATTCTGTGATAAATCCTTAATGCCAGAGGGAAAGAAATTATTACTGCAAATCCAAGAAGGATATAATACTCACGGCTAAGGAGATAAAAGATATTCATCGAAGAGCTGCCATTGATTTTCCTTATCCCGATTTCTTTTGTGCGTCTCGAAACCGTAAACGATACCAGTCCGAAAAGCCCTACCATGGCAAGGAAAACATTGAAAACTGAGAAGAACATGATAGTTCTGTTAATTGAATTATAAACTTTGAATGTATCCATCGCGGCATATGTTGCCGACAGATCATTGAATTCAAAAGGATCAGCAGGGAAAGCATTTTCAAACTCACTTGTCAGGATACTTTTCGCTTTTTTCTCATTGCTGGGATCAACCCTGAACGCAAATATCCAATCACCTGCAATTTTTTCCTGAGACAATATCAGAACAGCAGGTTCAATGCCGTTATGCATATCTTTATAAATGTAGTTTTTAACCACACCGATAACAGTCAGTTTGTTGTCATTCAACTTTTTCCCAATTGGATTATCCCATCCAAAACTCAATGCAGCTGTTTCATTGATAATGCATGATCTGCCCTGATCGCCGGTAAAATCCCTCGAAAAATCACGGCCTGCTATAACAGGAACACCGAGATTTTTCAAAAAATCGCTGCTGACTGTATTAAAACGACATTGAATTTTTTCATTCGGATCGCCACCTTCCCAGTTGGTGCTGCCTCCGCCTAAATTTACGAACGGGAAGTTCCTCGACATTGAAGCATTTAAAATTTCAGGATGCTGTAAAATACGGTCGCGTAACTGATCAAATGTGATTTCCTGATTTGATACAGTCATTTTTGCATACAATATATTTTCCTTGTCAAAACCGGGATTTTTCCGGAACATATACTTTATCTGCAGGGAAAATGAAATAGTAACCAGTATTAATAGCACAGAAATTGCAAACTGGAGACTCACCAGGATACTTTTCAGACTTATCTTCCTGTGCCCTGCCACGAGCATCTGGCTTTTAAACAGGGAGAGAATATTCTGAGATGACAGAGCGGCAGCTGGATAGATTCCCGACAACAGGCCCACAAAAAGTGCTACTAAAACTGAAATGCCTATAAACCCGCTGTCGAGTGAAAAATTAAGTGTAAGAATTCTGCCAATAATTCTGTTGAATACAGGAAGGAATATCCGTGCGAGTTCGAATGCAATAACAAGCGCGATAAATGAAGTCAGAACTGTCTCAAATAAAAATTGACTCATAAGCGCAATCCGGGAACTCCCGCAAACCTTTTTCAATGCTACTTCTTTGCCCCTTACAGAAGCATTTGCAGTTGTCAGATTTATATAGTTAAAAGCTGACATTATCAGAATAAAGAAACCAATCATTCCATACAGGACCAGCGCAATGATATAATCATTTCTGCCATTAAAATTCAGATAAACGTTCTTTAAAGGACATAACTGAAGTTCTTCATATTCAAAGCCCTTAAATCCTGAGAATACGTTTTTAATTTTACTCATCAGAAACTTATAATCTGAACCCTGAGTCAGAAGTGCATAAGTCATACAATCCCCTGAAGTGCTGTTCCTGTTGATTCCCATCGTTTTCATAAGGGTAGAGAATGATATTATATATTCAGGGCGTAAACTGGTGTTTTCTGGAAGGTCTTCATAGACACCTGTCACTTTTAACGGGATCTTTTTTTCAAGTGATACAACTTCTCCCAAAGCCTGTTTGCCCTTAAAAAGCTTATCAGCCATGGTCTTTGAAAGAACTATAGTGAACGGCTCATCCAGAGCGCCTTTCTGTTTACCTTCCAGAAATTTGTAAGTGAAGATGTCGAAGAAACAACTATCAGCAGAGATTCCCTTTTCCTCAAATATCTGTTTTTCAGGGACACATGAAAGGAACTTACCTCCATTTTCACGGATGACTGTTATCTTTTCAATTTCGGGGAATTTTTTTTCCAGTAACTGGGCTGTTATAGGCCTGGAATGAGGTGAGATATTATTACCATCCATAACATACTGTGATTTCGGAAAGTATCTCTGTATCCTGTAAATCCTGTCATATCTGTTATGCGATTTATCCCATGTCAGTTCATAACGGAGAAAGAGTCCTATAAGAATGAATGCAGTGAATCCGAGTGCAAGCCCAAGTACATTTATTATTGAAAAGATTTTATTCTTCAGGATATTCCTCACCGATATTTTCCAGATCATTCGAACCATTTATTGCTTTTTTATAAATATTATAGTTATCTCAACTTATTTTAAGCAGTTACTATTATTGTGCCAGTATTATAAACTATTAATATATAATAATTTAGAATAAAATGATTATGTGGTGGTGTAAATATATTTTACGAAAAAACGTAAAATTATTTTACATGTTATTGACTTTGGTTATGAGATAGCATACATTTGGATAAAAAGAAATATATTCAACCATTATGTCGAACCAGAAAGGAAATATTCTTGTAATCGATGACAACAAGAGTATTCTCAGCGCCCTTGAGATTCTTTTGTCGCCCGAATTCCATGAGGTCACATTATTGTCGAATCCTAACCTAATTCTCGCTGAACTGGGGAAGAAGGATTATAACCTGGTGATACTCGACATGAATTTCAAAGCAGGTGTAAATACCGGTAACGAAGGTGTATACTGGCTTGAGAGGATTAAAGAGGCTAAGCCCGACATTTCAGTTGTCATGATAACTGCATACGGCGATATAAACGTAGCAGTCAAGGCCCTTAAATCAGGTGCATCGGATTTTATACTGAAACCATGGGATAACGAAAAATTACTGGCAACCCTTAAACTGGCCATACAGCTAAATTTATCCAAAACGGAGGTAAAGAAGCTCAGGGAGAGGGAAAGCGAACTTAAGAGAGAAATCAACCGTGAGCAGCGATTCATAATTGGTTCGTCACCCAAGCTGCTTGCTGTACTCAATATGGTAAGAAAGGTGGCAAAAACCGATGCAAATGTCCTGATAACCGGGGAAAATGGTACAGGGAAAGAATTGATAGCACAGGAGATCCACAGGATGTCATCACGAGCGAAGGAAGTACTGGTAAGTGTCGACATGGGAGCTATAAGTGAGACTCTCTTTGAGAGTGAATTATTCGGACACGTTAAGGGAGCATTTACCGATGCGCGCGATAACAGGCAGGGTAAATTTGAATTTGCCAATAAAGGAACTCTCTTTCTTGATGAGATAGGTAATCTCTCTTTCCATCTTCAGGCTAAGCTGCTTGCTGTTATTGCAAACCGCCAGTTCTCCAGAATCGGTTCTAATCAGCAGATCCCTACCGACATCAGACTGATCTGTGCCACAAACAGGAATCTTGAAGCTATGGTTCAGGAAGGACTTTTCCGCGAAGACCTGTTATACAGGATAAACACAATACAAATCGAGTTGCCTCCGCTGAGGGATAGAGGCAATGATATTCTTATTCTGGCCGATTTCTTCCTGAAAAAATATGCATACAAATACAATAAGCCGGGACTCAGGATCAATCATCTTGCGCAGGAAAAGCTTCTTAAGTATGCATGGCCCGGAAATATCAGGGAACTTCAGCACACCATTGAAAAATCGGTTATCCTGAGTGAATCGTCGATTATTAAGCCCGAAGATCTTTACCTGAAAAGCACAGGAAGTATTATTACCGGCAATTCTTTTTCGACTCTCGAGGAGATGGAAAAACAGATGATACAGCAGGCTCTGGAAAAGAATAATGGTAACTTCACTGCAGCTGCCGAGCAGCTTGGGATAACAAGGCAGACTCTTTACAACAGATTTAAAAAGACTAACTGATGTTCAGCAGGAACCTGTATTTTAATATCATCGTGAGAGTGCTGACAATTGTTGTATTATCAGCGTTACTCGGATATTTTTTGATTGTCTATCCTTCATTGCGAATCTCAGTTATCTGTGGTCTGGGTTTGGCCCTGGTAACGATAAATCTTATATCTTACCTGAACAGCACTAACAAGAAGATCAGATTCTTCTTTGATTCTGTCAGGAATGATGATTCTAATCTCTCTTTTCCTGTTGAAAGTGGAAACCCGGCTCTGAATCAGCTTTATCAGAGCATGAACAGGGTAAACGAGCAGATCCAGCATTTGAAAATTGAAAACAGGAAGCAGGAGCAGTACTTCCGTACTCTGCTTGAACACCTCGCAGCAGGTATAATAACCTACAACGATAAAGGTTTCATTCTGCATGCAAACTCCTCAGCAAAAAAGCTCCTGGAAATGGATGTTCTTACTCATCTGCAGCAGATTGAGAGAAAAGACTCGAGACTCTTCGAGACTATAAACAGCATGAAGCCATATGAAAGGAAACTTGTTGCTATTAACTCGGAAGTGGGGGAAATTCAGTTGTCGCTGAAATCGACATCATTAAAGACCAATGAAAGTGAACTGGTTATACTCTCCATTCAGGATATTAAAAATGAACTTGATGAAAAGGAGATAGAATCGTGGATGAAACTGATAAGGGTCCTGATGCATGAGATCATGAATTCCATAACGCCAATCACATCGCTGTCTGAAAGCCTGTCAAATATTTACAGCTCTGGAGGAAAACCGGTTGTTCCTGCGCAGGTGAGCGACAAAACTATTGCTATAACCCTTCAGGGACTGAATGTAATTAAGGAACAGGGTAAAGGGCTGATGTCATTTGTTGAATCTTACAGAAAGCTTACGCGGGTGCCGGAACCCGATAAAAAGCTTTTCCCGGCTTCTGACCTTCTGAACCGTGTTCAGATCCTGTATAACTCACTCGACAAAAGCGATAAAATAAATCTTACGGTATCGCTGACAGACCAGCGACTTGAGATTTTTGCCGATCAGAATCTTGTTTCCCAGGTGCTGATCAATCTGCTCAAGAATGCACTTGAAGCAAACGAGAATAATGAAGAGGGAAAGATAAGAATCTCAGCATCAGTTGGTGCCGACAACCGGACTGAGATCTGCGTAATTGACAATGGACCGGGGATTCCCCCTGAAAACATTGATGAGGTATTCGTCCCGTTTTTTACTACACGCGAAAATGGTTCAGGAATCGGGTTAAGTGTTTCGAGGCAGATAATGAAAGCACATGGTGGAAATCTTAAGGTAAGATCAGCCCCGGGAAGGGAAACAGTCTTTTGCCTTAGCTTTTAGTCGTATTTGATTGCCTTAACCGGGGTTATCCTGCTTATCAGCTGGGATGGAACAAGCAGCATAATAATTATTGCTGCCATCGTTCCGGCATTCAATAAAAGTATATGTACCAGTTCAAGATTGACAGGAACAGTTTTGATATAGTAAGATGTAGGATCAAGGGTGATTATTCCAGTCTTCAGCTGAAGATATGCAAGACCAATTCCAATAAGATTTCCCCAGAATAGTCCTTTCCCAATCAGGTAAGCAGCCTGGTAAATAAATATCCTTCTTATTGTGATGTCTTCGGTACCAAGAGATTTGAGGATCCCGATCATATTGGTTTTTTCCAGGATCAGGATAAGCAATCCCGATATCATGTTAAATCCTGCCACGATCAGCATCAGCAATATTATAATTATAACATTGATATCCTGAAAATTCAGCCAGTCAAAGATCTGCGGATACCGGATTCTGATATTTGTAACCTTAAACTTGGTTTCTTCCTGTGTCATCCTGTATCCGATTACATCCCTGACTTTAGCGGTCATCACATCAAGTTTGTCGAAATCATCAAGATAGACTTCAAACCCGCTAACCTGGTCATTATTCCAGCCATTCAGCCTCTTTATATGTGCGATATCACAAAAGACATACATCTTGTCAAATTCCTCAAGGCTGGTTTCATAGATACCACTGATAGTAAATTTCCTCATTCGCGGAGGATCCTGAATAAAAAGCATGGTAAACGAATCACCGGTTTTTAATTTAAGCATACTTGCAATCTTCTTTGAGATAATAACCTTGTCGGTCCTTCCTGTATCCGATACTGAAAAAACCGATCCGTCAACCATATTGCTTTTAAAATAGCTCCAGTCAAAATCGCTTCCAATTCCTTTAAGTACTACACCCTGAATATCCTCATCAGTTCGTATAATACCAGCCTTTGTGGCAAACACCTGGATATGAGAGATCCCGGGAATCTCCTTTAACTTTGGAATAAAACTCTGGGTGTCGCTAATAGGAGTGGTCTCAAATGAAATATTTGAGTCGAAATGCATGATCTGAATGTGCGAACCGAAGCCGACAACCTTCTCCCTGATCTGTTGTTTAAATCCCGTCAGTATGGCTACTGCAAGGATCATGACAGCCAGACCCATGGCAATGCCAACTATGGCTATAACATTTATTGGACGGGAGAATGATGTTCCTTCACGCCTTCCCTTTATGAGCCTTTGTGCTATGAAATAAGGTAAATTCATTAATCTGAAAAGTTCACAAATTTAAGAAAATATAGTATACTTTGTGTAACTCTGTATATCCTATGTGTTCCGATAGCTATAGGGATTCAGTGTAAGTTCTTTTATTTTTCCTTTCACAGAGTGCCACAGAGAAGACACAGAGTGCCACCGAGTAAAAAAAAGTCATAGATTTACATATCTAACCCATCAGAATGATGTACAAAATTCCTTTTGCTTTGACATTCTTGTTCATAATTCTTCTGCCTTCGAAATGCAGTGGACAGAACAGCGATCCAATTCCGGGAGCTAACCAGGTTGAATTGTATAAACCGCTTCTGGAAGGGAAATCAGTTGCAATAGTAGCAAACCAGACATCCATGATCGGGCAGATTCATCTGGTTGACAAACTTATATCAGAAGGTATTAGTATTAAAGTAATTTTTGCTCCCGAACATGGGTTCAGAAATCTTGCAGATGCCGGCGAAACGATAGAAAATGGTAAGGACACAAAAACAGGCATTAAAATTATCAGTCTATATGGCAACCATCTCAAACCGACACCCGATGATCTGTCGGGTATTGATGTGGTGGTTTTTGATATTCAGGATGTAGGAACACGGTTTTATACATATATTTCAACACTTCATTATCTCCTGGAATCATGTGCAGAAAACAATGTCCCGTGTGTAATACTTGACCGGCCAAATCCAAACGGCTTTTATATTGACGGAAATGTCCTTGATACAACTTACCGCTCTTTTGTGGGAATGGATCCTGTTCCCGTGGTACATGGAATGACTGTTGGCGAATATGCAGAGATGGCCAATAGTGAGGGATGGCTTAAACATGGTGTAAAATGCAGGATAACTGTTATTAAATGTATGAACTATGCGCACGATACTCTTTATGACCTTCCAGTTAAACCTTCTCCGAACCTTCCAAATCAGAACTCTGTTTATCTTTATCCTTCCATCTGCTTTTTCGAAGGAACAACCCTTTCACTGGGGAGAGGAACAGCATTCCCCTTCCAGGTATTTGGAAGTCCGGAACTACCCGACAGGGGCTTTAGTTTTACTCCGGAAAGCATGCCGGGAGCTAAAAATCCTCCCCTGAAGGGAATAAAATGTTTTGGAACTGATCTCAGAGATGCTGTCAGAATGAAACTTGTGCCTGTTCCAAAGCTTAATCTGGAATGGGTCATAAGCGCATACAACGACTTTCCTGATAAGGATAAATTCTTCAACTCCTACTTTGATGTGCTTGCAGGAGGACCTGTACTGAGAGAACAGATTCAGAAGGGAATGACCTCTGATCAGATAAGGACAACCTGGAAGGACGGGCTTGAAAAGTTCGGCAGGCTGAGGCAGAAGTATTTATTGTATAAGTAATACGGCACCTTTGCCCAACTGCACCCTCACACCTTTGCTCCCTTGCCCCCCTGCCCCCTAAAGGGGGGTAAAAAAACTGTTGATTAAGAAATTATACTCTTCCCGGATATACATTCAGCGCTTCTTCAAGCACAAGCATAGCATTTTTTAGATCTTCGATCTTTAGTACGTAAGCTATCCGGACCTCATTCTTGCCGAAGCCAGGAGTTGAATAAAAGCCTGAAGCAGGGGCAACCATTACAGTCTGATTCTTATATTCAAATTCCTCAAGAAGCCATTGAGCAAATTTGTCAGAATCATCGACCGGGAGTTTTACCACAGTGTAGAATGCTCCTTTTGGTTTCGGGCAATATACCCCAGGGATCTTATTCAGGGCTTCAACCATATAGTTTCTTCTTGCAGTATATTCGCGGTTAACTTCCTTAAAGTAATTTTCAGGCGTATCTATCGAGGCTTCTCCTACAATCTGTCCGAGTCCGGGAGGAGAAAGACGCGCCTGAGCAAATTTGAGCGCCGTTGAAATAACCTGTTTGTTTTTTGAGATAAGTGCTCCGATCCTAACACCACATTCACTGTATCGTTTCGAAACTGAATCGAGCAAAACAACATTGTTCTCAATCCCCTCGAGATTCATTGCTGAATAATGGATCGCATTATCATAGCAGAATTCCCTGTAGGCTTCATCGGAGAACAGAAAAATATCATGTTTCTTTACTATCTCCTTCAGATGTTCAAGCTCTTCCCTTGAATATAAGTACCCCGTTGGATTATTTGGATTACATATAATAATTCCCCTTGTCTTTGAAGTAATTTTCTTTTCAATCTCGCTGATGGGAGGCAGAGCAAAATCATCTTTTATATGCGATGTAACAGGAACAATGTTGATTCCGGCTGTAGTTGCAAATCCATTATAATTGGCATAAAACGGTTCGGGCGTAATTACTTCTTCACCGGGATTAACGCACGACATAAGAGCAAACAGAATAGCCTCTGATCCGCCTGTGGTAATGAGCATTTCAGTATGGTCGATATTTATCCCGATTTTCCTGTAATAGCCAGCCAGCTTTTTTCTGTACGACTCATTGCCAGCTGAATGACTGTATTCAATAACCTTCAGGTTTATATTACGCAGGGCATCGAGAGCAACTTCTGGTGTCGGAATATCAGGTTGTCCAATATTCAGATGGTATACTTTTCGTCCTTTGCGCTTGGCTTCTTCAGAATACGGAACAAGTTTCCTTATTGGTGAAGCAGGCATCATCTTGCCTTTTTCAGATATTGACGGCATATTATTATAGTATTAAGCTTCTCTTAGAACAGACCCCAAAAGTAAAGAAATATGAATACCCATGGAATGATTTCATTCATTATTTAATTCCCCGATATTTATTTTCAGCTCTAACCGCATTTTCTTTCCCGGTTTATTGGTATGATTAAAATTCCTATTTTTGCATTTCTGTTTAACAAACTACTAATCGGATAACAACAATGGACATTCCTTCAAAATACGAACCCGGACGAGCTGAGGAAAGATGGTATAAATACTGGATGGATAATGGTTTTTTTAAAAGTACTCCTGACGGGAGAGAACCTTATACCATTGTGATCCCGCCTCCAAACGTCACCGGCGTTCTGCATATGGGACACATGCTCAATAATACTATTCAGGATGTCCTTGTCCGCCGTGCAAGAATGCAGGGTAAAAATGCCTGCTGGGTACCAGGTACTGATCATGCATCAATAGCGACTGAAACAAGAGTTGTTGCTAAATTGAAAGCTGAGGGAATCGAGAAGCGCGATATCACACGTGAAGAGTTCCTTGAGCATGTATGGGACTGGACCCATAAACATGGTGGTATCATTCTTGAGCAGCTAAAACGGCTTGGAGCATCCTGTGACTGGGATCGTACTCTCTTTACCATGGATGAAAAGAGGTATGACTCAGTTATAAAAGTGTTCGTAGACCTATATAATAAAGGTCTTATATACAGAGGTATAAGGATGGTTAACTGGGACCCGCAGGCCCGGACAGCTGTTTCGGATGAAGAGGTTAACTATACTGAAGAAAAATCGAAGCTCTATTATGTGAGATATAAGATTGTCGGGGAGGATGACTATGTAATGGTTGCAACGACACGTCCGGAGACAATTCTTGGCGATACTGCTGTTTGTGCAAACCCTGCTGATGAGAGATACACTCATCTTATAGGAAAGAAAGTTATTGTTCCAATGGTGAACAGGGAAGTACCATTTATTTTTGATAGTTATGTTGATCAGGAATTTGGAACAGGATGCCTTAAGATAACTCCTGCACACGATATAAACGACTATGAAATAGGGATAAGGCATAACCTCCCTTCGATTGATGTTTTTAACGAGGATGGAACAATTAGTGAAGTGGCAGGAATGTTTGTTGATGTCGACAGGTTCAAGGCCAGAGAGCTTGCTGAGGATGAACTTAAACGAACCGGCAACCTGGTAAAGGTCGAAAATTATGACAACAAGATCGGTCGTTCTGAGAGGTCAAATGCTGTTATAGAACCAAGATTATCGGTGCAGTGGTTTGTCAGGATGACAGAATTGGCGAAACCTGCTCTTGACGCCGTAATGAACGGGGAAGTTCATATCCACCCTTCCAAATTTAAGAACCTTTACCGTCACTGGATGGAGAATGTACATGACTGGTGCATAAGCCGTCAGCTTTGGTGGGGACAGAGAATACCGGCCTGGTATTATAATAATAATGATTTTGTTGTCGCGGAAAATATAGGCAAGGCATTGGATCTCGCCAGAGAAAAAAGCGGGAATAGCGGATTGAAAGAAAGCGATCTCCGTGAGGATGAAGATGTGCTCGATACATGGTTCTCGTCATGGCTTTGGCCAATAACTTCCTTTGATGGGATAAATAACCCCGAGAATCCGGATATAAATTATTATTATCCCACCAATGACCTGATAACTGCTCCTGAAATACTCTTTTTCTGGGTCGCACGTATGATTATTGCTGGTTATGAGTATCGGGGTGAGAGGCCATTTAATAACGTATACCTCACCGGACTGGTTCGGGATAAGCAAAAAAGAAAAATGTCAAAGTCACTTGGGAATTCTCCTGAACCAATTGAGCTGATTGAAAAATACGGAGCTGATGGAGTCAGAGTGGGAATGATGCTGTGTTCACCCGCAGGAAATGATCTGCTATATGATGACAGCCTGCCTGAGCAGGGACGGAATTTTGCAAATAAGATCTGGAATGCTTTCCGGCTGGTAAAAAGCTGGGATATTGATGACACGATTGATCAACCTGAATCATCCAAGCAAGGTATCAAATGGATGGAAGAAATCCTGAAAAAATCGATAATTGAGATAGATTCAAATTTTAAAAAATTCAGGATCTCGGAAGCTCTGATGATAAGCTACAAACTTTTCTGGGATGAATTCTCTGCATGGTATCTTGAAATAATTAAGCCTGAATACCAGAAACCGATCGACAGGGCAACTTATGACGCCACGGTATCGTTTTTTGAAAAACTGGTCAAGGTCATACATCCATTCATGCCATTTATTACTGAAGAGATCTGGCAGCTTCTTGCTGAAAGGAAGGCTGGAGAAAGTGTCATGATCTCC
>JGI20214J51650_10000861_pt1 | contig 19062 bp, 20 predicted proteins | sample WetSurMetagenome_FD_51650 | JGI IMG/M metagenome (IMG submission 51650) | reverse complement strand
TTTTTTTATAAGATGTACGCGAACGCTTCATCGCTGGTTATTTCGCGCACTCTCCCGTCATCAACCCATTGTTTGAACAGTTGCTCATGAATGGGAAACTCAAAGACTTTCTCAGGCGTGTACATCATTAATGCGTAGACATCCTTGTTTTTCCCGTCCTTAAAACCGTACATGACCGCAAACGCTATAGTAAGGTCAGGACTGATTTTCAATTCATAATAGCCTGCTACTTTGATTTTTAATGGTGTCATNAAAATCCTCCCTACCATTGTATTTGGAAATCATTCTTATCCTTAAAAGCATTCTTGGTCCTGATTTCTCTTTTTTAGATTTTAATCTTACATAGTGCAAAGATGTACCGATCACCTACCAATCCGATATGTTCTTTGGAGATGGTGAGTCGTTCATCAGATGTATAGACGGTATAACTGAACGGGAAAAACATGATCACTTGGGTTTTTACTGCTTGAAATGTAATAGCATCATCCATAGTTGATCGATTCGTGATTTTTCCAAAAATAAATGCAGCTTTGAGCTCACTTGGTATGTTTTCGATGTCCACCGGGTAGAAAAACATCCTTCCTGCAGGATTCATTACGTAGCCTTTGACGTTGGATCGGAATACCATATGTTGGTTCGCATGAGCCAGATAGACAAACGGTGCATCCTCGTGGATGATTTCTTGTGCATCCTTGTAGAGCTCTGCTCTCTCGGTGTCATTATACGTTTCTAGTGCGGCGGTGAATAAATTCTGTACTTGGGTGTTGTTGTAAAATGCTACATTTCCTGCGGTTCCCAGTGTGCATTGATTCGCGCCGTACAGCACGTTCATGAAGTTATCAGGGTCCCCATTATCTCCGGTCCATCCAAGCAGGCACATGGGGTGTTCCCCTGCCTGGATCTTTGCCAGATAGGTCGCCCAATCGATCATAAATATTTGTACAGTGACATTGACTGCTGCTAGATAACTTTGAATAGCTTCCCCGATCCTTGTCGGATCGAACATATACGGCCGGCTCACCGGCATGACCCACAGGGTGGTGTTAAATCCGTTTGGATATCCTGCTTCGGTGAGGAGCTCTTTAGCTTTCTCAGGATCATAGGAATAGTCAGTAATATTGTCGTTATAGCCTAGCATAAACGGTGGCATCCCGTTCTTTGCAACGATTGCGGTTCCCTTGTAGAAGTTCTGGACGATCGCGGTTTTATTGATAGCATAATTAATCGCCTGTCTCACTGTTCTGTTCGTAAACGGAGCGAAGTAGCCCGGGGTTTGTACCCATGGTTCATCGGGGTCACGAACACCATTATGGTTTGTATCGTTATACCCATACCCATTATTCATTGCTAGATAACCGATATTCAGTCCTGGTTCTGCGAGCAATGTTAAATTACTATCTGCTTTTATCACATCAAAATATGCTGGATCTGGAAATTCCATCCCTTGAATCTCATTGGCCTGTAACGCAAGTAATCGTGGATAGGGATCCTTCATTACTCTAAAGATCACAGTATCTATTTTTGGTCTTCCCCGCCAATACTCTTTATTTGCTTCTAGGGTGATATGGTCATCCTTTACCCATTCAACAAACTTGAATGGACCGGTACCGCAGGGGTGTTTGAACGCGTCTGCTCCCCATTTTGCTGCGTTCGTTGGACTGACAATAGAAACTGTAAACATGGCAAGACTTGTCATAATCGCTGCGTTTGGTTTCTGTAACATTATGGTAACGGTGTAGGTATCGATTTTTTTGACTTTCGTAATATCACTGAACATGTATCCCCAATACGCCCACTCGCCATATTGATGATAGGGATGGCTGGTGTTGTATTGTCTTTCAAATGAAAAGACGACAGCATCGGCGTTAAAATCAGTTCCATCATGGAATTCTACATCATGTCTCAGGGTAAAGGTAATATTTTTTCCATCTGTTGAAAAGTTCCATGACGTCGCCAGACACGGCTGTATCTCAGTAGTCCCTGATTTATATTCGACCAATCCTTCAAAGATACTATCGGTTCTCGCGGTAGACTCCTGATCTGTAACATCAGCAGGATCTAATTTATCGACATCGCCTGAACAACCGAATATCAGGACGTTATGGTGGAGTTTCAGATAATTTTGTTCTCTTGCATCGACTATTTTGAAATCGTATGAAGAAGTATGGTGTTCGATATGGGAGTATCCGATATTTGCAGTCAGAGGAAAAATACCAATTATTAGTATCAAACATACAAACAATCCTGCTANTTTCTTTNTCATTTTCCTTCCCTTCAAAAAATATTTTCCTTCATATTAACAACAAAAAAGTTATATTTAAATATTATCATCGATATTTAACGTCAACAATGGGAATAAAGGATGACAAGACTGCTTCATCTCGACGGTGGGGTCCTTTTTTTATACGAATCGCATCTCTAATAAATATCTCTCTCTGAAAAATATGCCTTTTACCGATGATTCATAACCTTTAGTTGTATACGCCTTTGATGTAATACAGCCATCCGCAATAGACCGAACTGACAAAGGAGGGGATAAATAAAATATACATAAAAACGGAGTCGATGATCTTAGAAGGCTCGTTTACAAACGAGGCGATGAACGTTATAGCATATGAGGATAAAAACAAAAACAGGAAAAACAAAAATTCAAACGCTCTTCCTGGGACTTTCTCTCTGTTCTTCAGAATCGATTTTGCCAAAAGTTGCCAAATTATTAACGTCAGTATGGTGGTTGATGTCCATGTTAACCAAAATGCTACCCAATTGAAGACCAGGTCACTGATTCCGATAATAATTATCCCGATGATTTGCAGTAAGGTAATTTCAATAATCCGTTCGTGTAAAGATTTTTTTATGGGACTCGTCGTCATTTCTATGATAGACCCCGTAGTACTTTCTTTCTTAAAAACATACCTCTGAAAGACTATTTTGAAGAAGGAAAGGGGGGTCCGGTGTATTCAAAATTCTGGGAGGAAAGGTTTGAAATGTAAAAGCTTTCTTTTTCGGAAAGTCCAGACCCCCATAATATTATATGTATAACTAGTAGATAAATGTTATCCTCCAAAACCCTAATATGTGAGAAAAATGATACAGTTTATTGTGTGCTACAGGGGACTAAAGAGATTATGTGCAACATTCATCCCGTTTGTTGGATGTCTGATTGGTGGTTCGGAGGTTACCTCATGGCATGGATCTGTCCAGCATGTAAATATGGAAATCTAGATTATTTTACAGAGTGCATCCATTGTAAATCATCGAAACCGAACACATAATTCATTGTCAGTTTTATTTTCAGNCCAAACATTGTTTATATAATTTCTTTTAACTTCTTTGCATTGGGATTCAATGCTTGGTATTTCTTCACAAAATAGAGTGTCTGCATGAGTTCAATCTCCTTGATTATGCCGGGATGCAGATTGAGGATGACCTCAGAGAACTTTTTCGCATATCTGATATCCTGGGCGGGAAAGGTAATAATCCAATCATACTTGCCGTGAACGTAGTAACTGTTTTCAATGGTGATTCCCATTTCTGACGCTAAGTCGTCTAGTTTTCGCTTTATAATAACATCTGCTGTTTTTTCTTCCAGCGGCCTATAGGATCGTTTAATTAAAAGCGTGAAGTGCTTGAGCCCTTTCATCTCGTCATCAACAACAGCGGTATATCCCCAGATCAAATGATTTTCTTCTAATCGCTTAATACTCCTCCACACTTTTTGTCTTGAGAAACCACAGTGTTTTGCGATGGCATCAACACTTTCGTTTGAGTTTTTCTGAAGCTCTGTAAGGATTTCTAGCTCATCTTTAGTAATCTGCTCGCTTTCANCATTTTCCATATATCTCATCTATTACTACAATTTTACAACTTGAACATCTTTAAAAACATACCTAATGAGTGGTAGCTCATGTTTTGTGCTAATAAATGAGAAAAGATGATGATTGATTATTGATTTTTAAGGTCTTTTTTCTTTTGTTTATATTCTTCTTTGGNTATCTCCCCTTTGGCATATCGCTCACCAATGATATGCTGCGCGTTCTTTTGAATGGAAATATCCGGTTGTTTTTCTTGGCGGAGAATCAGGTAGAGTATGAGAAACAGGATCCCTATCCATGGTAAGATGACCAAGATGAACCATAGCAACTCGTTCATTCCTCTTTGCTTGGCATCTTTATAGATCAAAAATGCGATGATGACAAAGAAAAGCCACAGGCCGACCATCCAGAATCCCACAAAGGGAAATCCCCACCAGTTCATCATTTGGTCCCAGTCCATCATCATATCTACCATAGACGACTACGTGGAAATTTATAACAATTCTTTCTTTAATAATGTGCTTATTACACTTTTTTTTTTTCGAAAAATACCTACTTTCTGCTTTGAAAAACACTATCACCAAATACCATCAATTACCTGCATCTCATCATCTGAAAAAATCGCTCTAACTATTCATTCTTTCCATCATGTCAAATATACCATCCAAGAACACCTTAGCATCTTCCTCTTCTGCCTCTTTGATCAACCGTTCATTCACATCCTTGCTTTCAAAATGCTCCAACAACGGCAACATCGCATTATAGTCCGCAACAGCATCTGCAACCATCTGAGTAATACCAACATGCTGTTGACAATTCTCACGACATGGCCCTTTCGGTATAGAGGGAGCATTTATCCTCTGTATATTTTTGTGCATCCAAGTCCACATCCTCTGCTTAGAAGAATGTGCATGATAATTTATAAAACATGATTGGCAGATAATGATGCAGGAGTCACTGTCGCCTCACATTCTTACTATAATTTAGAAAGGGTTCGATCTTAGAAATAATCTTCGTTAATATAAAAAAATAATCTTAGTAATCCTGGTTTTTTGATTAGGGTTACTATTTCTGATAACATCCCATAAGGATTTCTTTATAAGGATATTAAAATATATCAAGATTGGTGATTGTATCTTAATCAGAGACGAAAATGAATGTGTTGTACGATCTCATAATAAATTTTCTCAGATGGCTAAGGATTTTTTTGAAATGTGCCCAAAATGCGATGGTGTTAAGATTTCCATTAGAAAAAGAAAGACACCAAAATATGTGTGTAAAGACTGTGGCAACGAATTTGATGATCCTAAAGCAATGCTTGTTCATAAAACGCAAAAACAAAAAAAAGACCACGGCAGACAATACTCCAATCCAGATGAATAAATCATCATGTGACTGTTTATTTATTATCCTTTTTTAAAAACTTATCCTCCATAATGGCTTATGTTTTTTATACAAATCAATGACAAAAAAAAGAAAAAAAAGAGAGGGAGGAGTGATTATTTTACTCCAAGAACTATTGGCCCGAGAACAAACGCTGATTTGGTGAGCTCTGCGGTGACACCCTCATCACAGGTTGCGGATACTACGATATTGGTTTTACCGAAACCAAGGATGAATCCTGCTTTAATTTGTTCGTCACCTGCAAATGCGAGAGTTGCGATCGTATCTGTGGATGATTTTCCTAGGAAGACTAATTTTCCGTCAAGGCTTATCGTCCAGACGACATTGGTCGCATCTGCTTCTCCGGTGTTTTTCACTGATGTTGTGACACCGAACCCGCCGGTGATCGTCCCAATTTCTAGTAATGGCAAGGGTTGAGGTTCGGTAATGGTCGTGGTTGCTATGTCAGTGGCTGTGGATGAGGCTCCATCGGTGACAATCAGGGAGACATTGTAGGTGCCCTGTGTGGTATAGGCATGGGTTGGGTTTTGAACTGTTGAGGAACCGCCGTCACCAAAGGTCCAATACCATGTGTAAGGCTCTGATCCACCAGAGGCAAAACCAGTGAACTGAATCGCTTGATTTTCTTCACCAGAATATGGTCCGCCTGCGTCACATGTTAATTCTGCTCCAGCTGGTGAAAGTGACATATCGTCATAATATACTGGCGATGCACCATTTGACCAGAGGTCAACTGCAGCAATTTCCATTGGTCCGCCACCGGTGCCGTCATAGGTTTCGCTCCATGTTTTTTCGACAATTAGCATATCTGCATAGTAGATCGCTAAATAATCGCTATCGAGGTCAATATCACAGCGGATTTGATTCCATTGCCCTTTGATGAGGGGTACTGTGTTTGAATCCATTTCTGATGTCACTAAATTTGTATCAGCATCAAAATTTACTTGGACGTTCCATACGTTTGTCGCACCAGCGTCATCGTAGGCACTTAACAGGATGAAATATGACATGCCAGTAAAATCATTCGGGATGTATTGCCAAGCAGTGTACACCCAGTGTCCTGAGGTGTACCCATCATATTCATGGACGTTGTCACTCACCACCCATATTTGGTTCGAAAACGGGGCGCTTCGGAATTGGGCACTGGTTACCATTCCAGCGGCTGCAGGAGCGTTACCCCACCCTTTCCATCCTCCGTCATCTGATGTTCCATCTAAAAGTTGTCCGTCAGTGTATGAGTCGAAATTATCAGCCCATGCTCGATTCGCGCTGACTACGAGTGTGGCACCTGCTCCAAGGAATAGGAGTACTAATCCTATTACCAACATTTTTTTACTATTTCTTCTTTCCATTTTTATAATGCCTCCTTATATTCTATCTATACTTCCAGATATGAAATACTGTTACTTTGATTTAAATGTTTGGTAAAGATAAAAATTCAATATTAATATTTTTTATCGTATCATTTTCAATTGGTTAGTCAGGAAAAAAATTGTTTACCGTATGGTTTGCGTGAATAAAAAATAACAAAAAAAAGAAGAAATCCTGGGGAAATTATTTCCTCAGGGGTGGATCATTATATCGAACTTACGATAGTCTGGATGTTTTCGAATTCTGCGAACTGGTTTGATGAGGTAAGGCTGTAGAGGTACACATGTATTTGTATCTGGACTCCATTGGTTTTTTCGCCAGGGGTAAGAGTATGGTACCAGGTGAGCGAGCTTGTCTGACCTACATTTTCATAATCTGTTGCGGTGGTAATCGAGACAGGTTTGACGCGCAGGAAGTGTTGCGCAGGCATACTGATTGCATAGGAGCCGCCGAGTTGTTTGGTCCGAATATCGATATCTGAACCACCATTGTTGTTCTGTATGACATGGACGTTGCTATACGCGGTTATCTCTATTTTCAAATAATCTCCTGTCAGATAGGTCGAAGCGATGGGTGACAATTCATAGTAGTAGTTGTAGGGCCCAGAGTGATTACAACCATAATTACCATTTAAAATGATGAGGGGCATTCCAGGAAGATTCGTCAGCAACGAGCCATCACCGACAAAGGTGCTGGCAGCAACCGTCCCATTTATCTCTAGCTTAGCTGAAGGATTTTTCGTACCAATGCCGACACTGCCATTGATGTAATAGGTGTTCATCCCGTTCAATCCCCACTGTGAATCCCCTGGCATTCCCTGTTCTCCAGGGATTCCTTGAGGTCCTGGTTCCCCTTGAGATCCTGGTTCGCCCTGCGGTCCTTGTAGGCCGAGTAAATCAATAAAACTTCCCCAAGTACCGTCAGGATTCTGGAATCTGAGCATTGTTCCGAACCATTCGTAGGCGGGTGATAAACCTGGGATGCCTTGTGACCCTATTTCACCTTGAGGACCTTGTTCCCCTTGCGGCCCAGGTTGTCCCTGTACTCCTGGTTCACCCTGTATTCCTGGTATACCCTGTGCACCTTCTGATCCGTCTTGTCCCGGTGGTCCTTGAGGCCCTTGTTCACCTTGTTGTCCTTGTGGTCCTTGCGGTCCAGCTGGTCCTTGGATTCCTTGTGGTCCTTGTGGTCCGGTTGGTCCTTGTTCACCTTGTAGTCCTTGTGGTCCTTGCATTCCGGTAAGGTCTCCGACCCATCTCCCCGATGTGTCGATGATCTCCATACCGTTGATTGCAATGTTTCCCAGGACATCTAGTTTCGCGACTGGGTTAGTCGTACCAATCCCGACATTGCCAGTGTTTCTCGTGAAGATATGCGGTGGGTTAGACCAGAAATCCCAGCTGAATAGCTTAAAAGCAGACAGACCTTTAAAAAGAGTGGCTTTTGTTGTAGCACCTTGTTCGTTTCCTGTTCCGTTTCCCTGTGTGTTCGTCGAAGTTGCGGTCACGGCGGAAAATGCCGTCACCATGAAAAGTGCGCAAATCCCTATGCAGAGCACCAGCTTTAGCTTTCTATAAAATTTTTGTCGCATTTTAAATCCTCCACATCATATAATTTTGTAACGACCATCCCCTTTAAAAACATATCCCTAGGACCCTTGTTAAAAAGGAAAGGGGTCTGGGATGCAGGAGAGGAAAGGTTCCTATTCAAAAAGAATAAACAACCAGAACCCCACGGAAATATATATTGGATTTGTAGATAAATATTTTATTATCCGGAAAGATCAATGGTTTGCTGGGATCAATGAGGAAAAAAAGGAGAAAAAAGGAAGGTAAATCCGGCTGAGTTCGAACACTTAATCCATCCGACATTGCTCAGCTGATTCTACATGTTATGGAGTCACTATTAGACTAGTTCTTTGTATTCTTTTTTATCCTATGTTCTCTTTGTTTTCTTCAACAAAAGACAGATCATTGCACATGCCACAAGAAATATTATTGCTTCGAACCCAGGGGTTTTTGTTGTCTGCCCAGGCCCGTTATTCGTGCCATCGGTACTACCTGGCATCGACGGCAGCGGCGGGATCGGTCCAGTGATCTGGAAATCATGGGCAACATAGTATCCTTGCGCAAGGGATGTATCGTAATGATGCTGGAAGACCTCAGAAGAGAAATTCAACGGTTCGCTACTCTGAACGCCTTCCGGAATAATCGTTATTAACGCGTTATATCCCTGCGGTGGGACCGGGATGTTGACCAGGCCGTTTGCGTTCCAAGCGCGGACTACGTAGTCAAGATAGAATTTGTTGGGAAATGAGACTTTGATCAGGTAGAAAGGCACCGTGTTGTCGACCTTGATGAAATAGCCGGGGATCTCTTGGACGCTCTGCCTCCAGAGTCGGTTGTAGTTGGTTGCCCGACCAATGGTCTCCCCCAATGTGTACTTAAACCCATTGAGAGGATAGTCTACAAAATATTCTCCGGAGTCATACTGCTTATTATGGTTCTCGTCACGATAGATATCATGCGGGTCATAGACCCCATTCCCTGGGTCTGTGTCCATGTAGAATGCATGAGCAATGAACACCTCGTCGATCGCCTTTTTCTGAGCAGGGTATTTCGTCACAAAATCGTCGTAGACCGAGGTAAAATCGTTATGGAAATTTTTGATCACATCCCAGACTCCTTTAAGCAGAATGGTGCTGACGTTATCATCATCGTATTTGTAACTCTTAAAATCATCAAGCGTCAGGATCTTTGGTGGTGCAAGCGTCGCGTTTGTGCCTGTCACATTTTGGTCGCGCGCATCTTCTTCGTATGAAGCTTTCATTTTTTCGTATTCATTTTGAATGTCCGGTAACTGTTGTTGATAGAGCTGGTACATCTCTTCAGGGGTCTTATCAGAGTAGTCCGTGGGATCGTCGTAGAGATCCCATAGGATTCCTGCGATCGCATCTTCCTCCGATCTGCCATTATCTGCCCATGCGGGAAAATTGAGCTCTTTTGCGCTCCACTGGGTGTTGATCATGTAATCTAGACCACGGATCTGGTTCATGTCTTCAATATCTGGTTGGGTTATCGGGATGGTTGTTTCTGCTTGTTCATAGGTTTCCAGCATCACCGCGGACAGGAACTCCGCGAACCCTTCGACATAAGAATCAGAGGTGCTCGGGTTAAGGTACCCGTCATGGTTCCGCTCTTCGATAGAGTCAGGTAGACCAGGCGCTGGTGCAGGCCATTTCTGATACAATGTATACATGATGTAATGGGAGAACTCGTGATACTCCCGGTTCATGGGCCGGTACACGCTTTCATGGATTGATTTTTCAGCATCGATGGTTATATAGCTTTTCCCAGGAGTGTCGTACCAGTACCGCGTCCCGGTTTTCTGAGATGCGAACGTATACACATCCAGGGGAAGTTGATAGTTCACATTCACGTTTAAACCGATCATGTAGAATTCAAGAGCCTCGGTGAAATGGACATACATGCTTGCGAAGGTCTTAGCCCAGTCTCCGCCGTAGTATTGCGGCATCTCGGAGTCAAGCGCGATGTTCTGGGTGAGATCGCTTGTGGATGTTGGGGTAAAGCTGCGACTAAAGGAGACGACGCTTGCGTTCTTCTCACCGTAATGAAGGGAAAAATACGTCGTTATGTTGAGGGCATAGGAAAAAGTGACGGTGAGGGTGTATTGCGTTCCTTTGTTGATGGGTCTGATGAAGTCGTAGTTTCCGTCTGCATCGGTGGTCGTCTCATTGATGGCTTCACCGTTTGAGAGGAAGACCTTGATGTGTTTCATCGGCCTGGTGAACCCAGTGATCTGCCCGTGGATTCCTTCCATGGTTTGTAGGGACAGAANCTCCCGTGCCTTTGCCTCGACCCTGCTGAGCAGGTCTACGAGCTGTGCATCGGAATAGGTGTTGCTGTCAAGTGTTCCACCGACCCCGATCAGGGTGGTTCCATCAAGGAACGCGATGGTGCCATATTTTTTGGTGCCGAGCTGTGGTTGGTTCGCATATAAAAGCTCACGGCGGGTGGTCTGACTGTCCCAGGTAATGATCCGATAATTTACCGTATTTTCGACAATGTTGCTTTGCAGAAACAGGCTTTCATTCTGGAAGTCTGACGTCTGATCAGTGGTGTAGAAGTAGATGGTGAGGTGGAGGTAGTTGTCTGTCTGGTCTCCGTAGATGAATTCGATATTGTAGGGTTCAACTTGGTTTTGGATGATAGATTGCCCTTTGTTGAGTAAGAGACCAAGGCCGATGATCTCGCCGTCGTCCATGGTTATTTGGTTTACCTGTGAAGGGTTGGCGGCAAGTGAAGTATTGTTTGCTGGGATCAATAGGAATAAAGAGAGTGCGATTACTAGCATTACATAGAGCATGTTTTTCAATGTGTAATATGCTTGTTTCATGTATCCTATCAAGAAATATATGTTTATAATAATTTTTGTTTTTTTTTTTCCCGATTCACTAGAAGGTTAACCCGCGCTGACTTTGCAGATTTGAAGAAGTCGTAGAAAAAAGAGGTCTGTTATTTTTAGGTTTATAAATGATATGTTGGATAAATCGGATTGGTGTAAAAACCCTCTGAAGGTTTTTTGTCTTACTAGTATTATATCGGCAATTCTTCCTTTAACCAAAGATTCCTGAACCATTTTTGTAGCGGAGGGTCATTGGATATGTTCTTATTCCATGCCTCTTGGATGTCGGTTTTGGTTGATTCTGCGTCGAATGAGTCTGAGATGCAAAACTCGCTCCATTTTTTCATATCTCTGTTTACTTTATCAAAGCAAGTCCCACAGACTAAAAATCTTATTCCTAGTACAGGGTGACGATATCCCCCGAGAATACCTATTTTCTTATCACATTCTTCACAGTCGACCATGTTATATCACCAACACAAATAAAGAATCCAAACAAAAATCTCAAAAATCCGTAAAAAAACGAAATTATGAAACCTTCATCCCATTTCCTTTCTATTACCACCAACACCCTGTATCTTATATAGCTATGTATTGAAGTGACAATGGAAGAAGAGTGGCATCTTTTTATTCATTCCTAACAGGTGGGAAAAAGGAAGAGAATGTGTACGGGAAAATGATTATGAAGAGCGATACTGCAAGATTTTTTTCTGAAAATCACAGGAAATCATTTTTCATTTTTTTAACAAGAGANGGTGTGCGCTACGCTATTCAAGTGTGAGCGTGAGAGTATCTGCTCAGTACTCTAGGGTCACTCAGCTGATGTTTTTATTGTCCGGGGAACGCTTGTCCTGACCAGTCTGACCAGCCAGGTCCTGCGATCGGCACGGTGATTCCAGTACTTGCTTCATAGAACATCCCTGAGAAACTCGCGATGATCTCAAAGGTGACTGTATCATAAAACGGGTCTGGCACGTCGAAGTACACGATCATATATCTCAGCAGGGACCATTGCAGCACTAATTTGTTTCCGGCGTCATCCTCTGCGGTGACATTGGCGCTGGTCGGATACTTTACTGCAGGATACTTCGGGTCGACTGCCAGGGCTCCGTAGGAGATTGCTATCTCATCTTTGCCCAGGTCGCATCTGCGGTAAAAATTGTATTCTTTTGCTTCTCCGCTGGTGTTGACAACGACCCGGAGGTTCCCTGGTGTGCAGGTCTCCCATCCGTCCTGGCAGGAGTAGACTGGGGCATGCGGATAGAGGAGGTGGACCGAGAGATTGTCTTGTTTGAAGTCGATCCAGTTCCATTCAAAGATCGAAAACACGAACTCACTGTANAACCCATCATGATAGCCTCTCGTATTGACCAGCTCATAGGTCGTCTCGTTTGTCCCATCGCGGACGTAGTATGTTCCGTTGACGATGGCGTTGGCCATCTGCATATGGTAGGTTATCCAGGCTGGTATGACATCTAATGTTTTGGGGACCGGCCAATTCACCCAGGGAAGCCACCGCTGGCCAAGACCCCGCTGATAATGAAGGTCCCATCTGATCTCTTTGTCCCCGTTGATGACGTCACCGGTGATGTGGTAATGATCAGGGGTTATCACATCGATGGTGCCGCTCGGATTCTGCAGCTCAGGCCCAGGCCCTGATTCAAAGGTCCTGGAGGCAGAGAAATTAGCTGGATTGGTCGGATCGTAATTTACACTGAACAGAGGAAATGAGGCCCCTTCAGCAGGNTCTCGTATGATCATCCCGAACGCGTTGGTAAGACCTCCTCCAGTGAGCAGGTTTTCCGGGTTTGCCAAGCCGTACGCGGCAACCCCTGCGATGTCATCTGATGGGTCGCTGGTCCCCCGGTCGTCGAGGAAATTAAAGTACCAGAGTTGATTGTACACGAAGTCCCCCACGTGGTCTTTATAATTGTAATAATTGTATCCNTCCGTGTTGCTTTGAGTAGCGACGCCAACTTCCGGGGAGGACGGGGCTTTTGGTAAACGTCCAAGGCATAGAATATTGAAAGTGAGTTCATCGCTAGCATTATCACCGATCGTGTTATGCGCGACAGCCTTTATTGTATGTCTGCCGAAGAGCGGTGCATCCAGCATCCATTCATAATAGGGTCCAGGGAGACGTGCCTTCAATGCGTCATCGACGTAGATGTCGACGTACTCTATTTTTGATATGTTGTCAGAGGCATCGATCCTGATGGTTATTTTCCCAAAGATCCGTGTTCCACCCAATGCTAAGGCAGCTTTTTCCTTATCTGAAAAATAGAGATGACCTGCGATTGGCTTGACGATTTTTACGGTCAGGTTCGTTTGAATATTCAGTGAATGTATTAAGAGACTTGTTTCGTTCGGCGTTCCCGTATCCAAATATTTTCCGTTCGCAACAAAAAAAGTCGTATTAAGGAAGATTACTACAATAATTCCTGTCAGTAGTTTTGCTCTCCTGTTCATAACATTCCCCTGTTTTTATAGATGAAATACTGGTTTATATCGATTGTTGTCAGGAGGAAATTTTGAAAAATGATAAGATTTTCACCCATTGTGTAATAGCTGATGAGTTTTTTTGTTTGGACTGTTCATTATTTTTTCAAGAAAAAGGTGAGAACTGGATTACTTTTTAATAATGGAACAGTGATTAATAGGAAATGCTTGAAAAATTTGAGAAACGTCATGAATCCCTTCTTCCGCGTTCTAGGTTTTTTCTGCGGCTTTTGAAGTTCGCGCTCCTCTCTATCGGGCTTATTGCTCTTTCGTTGGTCATAGGGATGCTGGGGTATCAGCTGTCTGAAGGCATGTCCTGGGTTGATGCGTTTCTGAATGCTGCGATGCTGATGGGCGGGATGGGACAGGTCACGGTTTTACACACCGACGCAGGGAAGGTGTTTGCTGGGGTGTACGCGTTGTATTGTGGGTTCATCCTCATTGTATCGGTCGCTGTTTTCCTCGCTCCTATTTATCATCGTTTCCTGCATCATTTTCATTTGGAAGGAGAGGGCGCAAGGAAGTAACTCGTATTGAGGAATTTTTTTTTGGGAGTTCTGCGTGACGAGGTCACGTCGATACAAGGAAAGCGAAGGATAAATAATGTTTCATTATGTTTTTTGTATAGATAATAAATGAAGGAGGTGCTATTCAAAAGGTAATCTGAAAAAATTAATAGTACCTGGTAACTAACAAGAGTGCAGCATCATATTTATTGTTCGTCTTTATGGTAAAGCGATAACCGAATGACTGCATCGTTATTTTTCTCAAATAAATAGGAAAGTCGATAGGGAGAAATATAGAGTTCCCTAGTGCCCTTTCGTCCAAATTTCATTGGTTTTCCTGTTTCGGGCTCTTCGATAATCTTTTGAATTTGTTGTTTTATTTGTTGTTTTATTTGTTGTTTCACTTTTCCGTCTTTGATTTTTTTTACTTGTTTTTCAAAATGAGGATGATAATAGACCGTTACCATTTATCCAGCTCTGTAAGAAATTCTTTTGCGGATTTCTTTTTAAACTCCCCTCGTTCGTATTTTCGCAGCATTTTTTCGGTTTCATTTGCAAGTGCTAAATCTTCTTTGAATTTTTTATCCATGTCTTTGAGGCGATGGAGGATCATTTGATCTTTGTTTTTGATAATAAGTAACTCTTCCCCTTGCGTGAAGTTTTTTCGTAAATGCGCAGGAATCACGATTTGTCCTTTTGAGCTGATTTTTGTGAGTGCTATTTCCATAGAATCACAATGTAAGATATGTCTTACAATATATATAAATGCTTTGTTTCGTTCATATTTGCTCCTGTAAAATCTATTCATAAAAACGACATAATCATAGATCCAGGTTTGAATCATCGAGCACTTTTTTACAGCGAGATGAGGTAGATGCCGAACACTACAATGATGGTGCCGATGAATCGGTGTTTGTGGAACTTTTCTTTGAGGAACACGGTGGCAAGTAAAAAGACCATAACGGAGCTGATGCCTGCCATGGGATAGACCTTTGAGGCGGCTGCCTGGGAGAGAGCGGTGTATAGGAATGCTGCGGCGGTCGCTGCACAGAGGGATGCAACAAGCACAATGCGCATCTGTGGTTTGAGGGAACCAGCAGGTCGGTGTATGTGTCGTCGCATGAGAAGGGAGATGATCCCAAGCATGAAAAACGCCATCAGGTAGATGGAAACCGCAAGTGCTATGGGATCCGCAGTTCCAAGGAATGTTTTGACGAGGAGCGCGTAGGCGATGTCGATGGGGACGAGTGCGGCGATGATCAAAAGATTGCGATCTAGACGTGGTACTTTGGTTATGTGTTCGGTGAGGACCAGGTAGACGCCGATGACGATGACCAGGATTCCTATGTAGTTTTCCAGTCGTGCTGGCTCGTGGAGCAGTATGATTGCGGCAAGGAAGATGAACAGGGTGTCAAGTGATTGGGAGAACGGTTGGATCTCGCTGGCGTCCTTTTTCTGCAGCACGCGAAGGTACACGACGAAGCTGATGGCCAGGAGGAATGCCGGGATTGCTGCAAGCATCAGCAGCGAGGGGGTGATGCTGAGTTGAAGGAAAAGTATTCCTGCGGTGCCCAGGAAGATTGCGTTAAACAATGTTCGCAGCAGAACCGTGGTCACCGGGTGGTACAGCCGGTTCATCATATACTTGTCCAGGATGCCTGCGACCGCACCGATCGTATACCCAAGTATGCTAAAGAGGAACCACAGGTCCATAGGGATCCAACCGGGGTTTTAACACGGGAGTATATAAATAAGCTGTGATGCGGTGGGATAGAAGGTTTTTTTATCACATCTTAGATTCATACAAAGGTATAAATAAATAAGACAATATCAATATTCTTATACACAAGTCACTCAAGGGGGACTAATAAAAATATGAAACACACCATATATTTTGTAGTAGGAGTACTTGTACTTAGTGGATTTACCGCCCTAGGTATGGGAAACGCTAGTGAAAAACAAGGAAACCTCAGTTTTTCCTTTTCAGAACCGACCATTATCGAAAAAGAAATCTTTGTCGAATTACAATCTGCCGGGACAGATTCATGGATTTTCGATGCAGGAAGCCCGATGCTTCCCCGACGCATTGAAACGTTGAACCTGCCGTTTGGTGCGACGATACAGGATGTCGTCTGTGTCGCCTCCGGCGTCAAGTCCATGGTATTGTCACAGAAGGTTATGCCTGCTCCGCAGCCGATGCCGCTGAGCAGTGACGTGGCACTATCCAGTGAACCGCAGATGAACCCTGAGATCTATGGCTCAGAAAACCTCTTCCCCAGTGACTGGATGAGCTATCATGTCGGTGCTGGGTTGGATGAGAACAATCTGCATAAGACGTTCTTGACCATTAACACTTATCCGGTTCGGTATGAACCAGGGCTTGACACGATCTATTACGCTAGCACCATCGATGTGACCATCACCTACAAAGTCCGTGATAGTACCCCGTTCCCAGCAAACACCGAGTATAAATTAGTCATCATCGCCCCCTCGAAGTTCTCCAGTGCTCTACAACCACTCGTTGACCATAAGATCTCAAAAGGGGTCTCAACGATGCTGAAGACCACTGAGGATATCTACGCGGAATATACCGGGTACGATACAGCAGAGCAGATAAAATATTTCATCAAGGATGCCCTGGAGACCTATAATACCTCCTATATCTTGCTTGTTGGTGGATTAAAATCACGTTTGTACGCAGTCCCAAGAGATAGCGCCAGCCTCGGATCAAAGGGCTGGTATTTACCCGTGCGATACTCAAGTTTGATGACAAGCCCGGATGACGACCCAGGATACATCAGTGATCTGTATTACGCGGACATCTATAATGCGACCGGTGATTTCTGTAGCTGGGATTCGAACGGGAACCATATCTATGCTGAGTTTGGCGGCATAAGTGCCGATAAACTCGATCTGTATCCTGATGTTGCGTTAGGAAGGCTGCCCTGTAGAAGCGTCAAAGAAGTCCAAGGTGTAGTTGATAAAATTGTGACGTATGAAAGCGGTCCTGCGGATCCTGCCTGGTTCAATAAGATGGTACTTGTTTCAGGAGATGGCTTCTTGGATCAAGAAGATCTGGGCATTACCTGGAATACGAACGCGCTCCCCAATGGGGCGTACACCATTTATGCCCAAAGCAAGAATGTCAATAATGTCTACGGACCCCATGATGTATTAAATATCACCATTGATAAGACAAAGGCGACCATTCTTACCTTCAACCATGATGACAATCTGATCACCGGGTTGAAATATCCGTTTCCCCCTGTTGCTGAAATCGTGTCCGTCTCCGAAGGCAACATCCTTGGGAACACAGACTTCACGTATGCTCCGACAGAACGGGAAGCGTACCTCAACAGTCAGTTACACTGGGCAGACATGAAATACGTCAGCGGTGTGCTTTCGATCCGTGGGAAGACCTACGACCCCCGGCCGTATGGTGTTGAGACCGAAATCCATGTCTGGGTCAACAACAGCGCTGGAGCCACCGTGTTCACCATGACGAAAACCGGCTTTAAGATGTATTGGGAAGGAGAATGGACCTGCGGAGATCAACTGTTACTGGGACGGGCAGGGGCAGCGTACTACATGCCCTCAGAGATTGAGAAGATATTCCTCTTCAGCTCCAATGGAAAGTGGACCGGTCAGAAAGAGGTGATCGACACCATCAGCCAGGGCGCTGGCTTTGTGTTCTTCTCCGGTCATGGGAGCCCCGCGGTGTGGGCGAACCACTACCCTGGTATACCTGGGAATCGGAAGGGTGCTGAGATACTTGGACTCTCCGTTTTTAACATCGGTCTGCCGGTCTTACCTATGGATAAAATATCCAATACCTACAAGAACCCTGTTGTGGTCGTCGGCGGCTGTCATAACAGCATGTTTAATGTATCAATAATTAAGACTCTTCTGGATCGGAAGAACGTGCATTCGACCCATTGTTATGGGAGTCCGACTGCTGAGAGTTGGAGCGAGCGGTTCGTAAGACTGCCCAAGACTGGCGCGATCGCGACGATGGGGAACACCGGGTACGGGTACGGTATCCTCAACGAGTTTTGCACGACCGGTGGTCTGGATAACTACATCACCACAGAGTTCTTCGTCCAGTATGGGACCGATGGACACCATATCCTTGGAGATGCCTACGCAGGGACGCTGACCGAGTACATCAGTCATTTCAAGGCAGAAGGCTGGGACAGCGCGCATCAAAAGACCGTGGAACAATGGGTGTTGATTGGTGACCCAAGCCTGCTGATCGGCGGGTATCCGTCATAGAGAGAACGTTCTCTCTCTTTCTTTTTTTATTTACCAACTCTTACAGAAGAAACGTTTTTTTTATGATTACAGAAATTTTTTTTGTTTCTTGGTGAAATATCGTAGATGGTATACTCGTAAATGATAGATCCGCGAGGTGACGAGCTTGTTAATACAAATAGGAAAAAGGTTTGATGGAACGATTACCAATGGTGATGTCATTTGAAAGAGAAAGAGGATTGTAATGGTTTCAATCGATCCTTTTACAGAAAAACGGGATGTATTATTATACTGAATAGAAATTCTATAATATGTAGGATGTAATCATTATCTGTATAAAAACAAAAGATAAAATATATTGAGAGTAGTGTAATAATGCCGCATAGAGATTCATTTGATGACTATTCTTCGGGTCTGGGAGTCCTCAATGATTTTTCAAGCGAGATATTCACCGATACTATTGAGAATTTATAAACCAATTATCTCAGGTCGTCAAATTGTGAAAAGGACATCCGTTACACTTTCGTTAAAAACTATTGATAAAATCATAAACTTAAACCATGACGAACAAGATAAGTTATAAGATATGTTTTCAGATTTTGTCGCGGTTCCCTTTGAGGAAGACTGGAGTAAATTTATTAATAAATTGAATAAGAAAAGTAAGTCCAACTCTGAATTAAAAAAAAAAATTAATTATCTATTCCTCTATCAAGATTATTGTTTTAAAGAGTGACGTTGGCGATAAATTATCAGAGATTAAAACCCATTCGTCCTCAGTTCATTTTAAAGAT
>JGI20214J51650_10000859_pt1 | contig 19075 bp, 22 predicted proteins | sample WetSurMetagenome_FD_51650 | JGI IMG/M metagenome (IMG submission 51650) | reverse complement strand
TAGCCTTAGCCTTAGCCTTTTAAAGGTTGATCATCTTATTAATAAATTTATCGATTTCTTCCCTCGATACTCTTATGAATTTATCCCTTCTCTCAAATGTTATATCAGGTATTTCTTTTTTATAAACTGTTTCAGCATCGAAATGAAGTTCCGCCTGTCCCAGGAAAAAGAAAAAACTCATAAGGACTCCATCAACCTGATTAAATGGAGTTGCAGCATTGGGATGCTTTACATTTATCTCATTCGTATACCAGATATCATAGACTTTTTCGTTTTCACCCGGAAATGTGACTTCGGCGTTTTTACAATTAAAACCGCAGATAATACTTGTTTTATTTGTGTTTCTTATTACAATTCCCTTCATTGCTTCAAATCCGGGGAATTGTTCACCTGGTTGAACGGCGTAGAAATATTTTAAAGTAAACAGACTGAAATAAGTATCAAAAATTCTATTTTGCGGATTGGTCAGGTTAATTATTCCGGAATTACCAAACGAAGAGAGCATCTCGAAAAGGATTTTATTATCCTTGAAAGAGACAACAAGATTTTTAGGCAAGATCTCTTTTGGCATTGTTCCGAAATTACCTTTATAATCTATGTTATAATGGATTTCCCCCTGACTTATGTACTTTCCTCCTTTTTGCTTACAGGAAGATATTGTTATTGCGAAGATAACCGCAATTAACAATGCATATCTGAATCTCACTTATCTGGTAATATTTTGAATTACTCAAATGTAGCATTTTTTTTTAACTTACATTCTGTCAGGTGATATTTGTGATTACCTTTGTTTATGGAAAAGAAACTTGCAGTTGTTGCACTAGGGGGGAATGCTCTTTTGAGAGGTGATCAGGCCGGAACAATTGATGAGCAGGAACAAAATACTACTGATACTCTCGAAAATCTTATTTTCCTGATAAACGAAGGCTACGACCTTGTTATTACTCATGGAAATGGACCCCAGGTAGGCAATATCCTGATGAGAAATGATGCTGGAGAACAGTTGTATGGTATTGCTCAGATGCCTGTGGATATTTGTGTTGCCGACTCCCAGGGAGGAATAGGATACATGATCGAACGGATGTTCAGAAATGTTCTTAATAAATATGGGATTACTAAAAATGTAATTTGTGTTGTTACACAAGTATTAGTTGATATTAATGATCCTGCTTTTGCTGACCCCCAGAAAAGAGTTGGTAAAATTTATTTAAAAGAACAAGCTGACGACCTTTCAAGGAGAAAAGGATGGATATTCAAAGAAGAGGTCAAATCGCAGGGTGGTTACAGACGGGTAGTTCCTTCTCCGGTCCCTGTTGGAGTTATTAATGAATCAATTATTTGCGACCTTGCCAGAAAAGGTAATATTGTAATTGCTGCCGGAGGTGGTGGTGTGCCTGTCTACATTGATGAAAAAAAAGATGTCAGGCCTGCAGAAGCAGTTGTTGATAAAGATCTCGCCTCCTCACTTCTTGCTACACAGATTGGCGCTGATGAGTTTTATATACTTACCGATGTTCCCTATATCTATATCAACTATAAAAAGCCGGATCAGCAGATAAAGGAATTTCTAAACTATAATGATACTTTGAAGTATCTCAGAGAGGGTCAGTTTACTAAGGGAAGCATGGCCCCCAAGATTGAGGCCTGTCTGAATTTCATTAAAAATGGTGGAAAGAAAAGCGTTATTACTGAGGCATTTAAACTGGCAGATAAAAAATATGGTTCAAAAATCACTATGGAATACGAAGACGACCGGAGGTGAGAAGAGGAGAAAGGGTGAGGGGGAGAAGGGGTGATTGGGAGAATAACTCCGTGTAACTCCGTGATATTCCGTGGTTAAGATTTTAGTTTTCTTCTTTTTTACCTTTTTAATTTTATCTTTTTACTTTTGTCTTTTATCTTTTAATTTTAAAATTATGTCAATAAACCTGCACAATCGTCATTTTCTTAAACTTCTTGATTTTACCCCCGATGAGATTACTTATCTGCTTAATCTTTCCGGAGAGCTGAAAGAAGCAAAACGTAAAGGGTCTGAAAAACAAAATCTTAAAGGGAAAAATATAGCTCTCATTTTTGAAAAAGCATCGACACGAACACGATGTGCTTTTGAAGTTGCAGCTTATGACCAGGGGGCACATGTGACTTATCTTGGTCCTACAGGCTCACAGATTGGACAAAAAGAATCAATGAAAGATACTGCCAGAGTTCTTGGTGGTATGTTTGATGCGATTGAATATCGAGGGTATGGCCAGGACATTGTTGAGGAGCTTGCTCAATATGCTGGTGTACCGGTTTGGAACGGACTCACAAATGAATTTCATCCTACACAGATCCTTGCAGATTTCTTAACCATGAAAGAGCACTCTGATAAACCGCTAGATAAGATGGTTTTCTGCTATCTTGGCGACGCACGTTATAACATGGGCAATTCCCTTATGGTCGGATCTGCCAAAATGGGAATCGATTTCAGGATCGCTGCTCCTAAAGAGTATCAGCCGTCGGAGGACCTTGTTGCAAAATGCAAGTCAATAGCAAAAGAAACAGGAGCAAAAATCACTATCACAGCAGACGTCGATGAGGCTGTAAAGAACGCTGATTTTCTATACACAGATGTTTGGGTATCGATGGGTGAGCCAGATTCAGTATGGGATGAAAGGATCAGGTTGCTAAAACCTTTTCAGGTGAATACGAAGGTAATTGAAAAGACAGGTAATCCGGAAGTAAAATTTCTCCATTGCCTGCCGGCATTTCATAACCGGGAAACCAAAGTAGGAGAGGAAATCTTTAGGAAATTTGGACTTGAGGGTATGGAAGTTACTGAAGATGTCTTTGAATCAAAACATTCAATAGTGTTCGATGAAGCCGAAAACCGGTTGCATACTATTAAAGCCGTGATGGTGGCGACACTGGGGGATTGAGCGCCTCTTCCCCCTGCCCCCTTCTCCCAGGAGAGAAGGGGGTAAGAACTCCCGTTATGATGATTTAAGTCCCTCCCGCAGGGGGGAGGGACTTAGGGAGAGGTAAAATTGTGAGAGGGATGGTCCATTCTACTTTATCAGCTCCTTCACAAAGTAAAAAGTCATTACAAAAGAAGCAGCTAATTTAAGTCCGATGCTTGTAAGGAAACCCAGCAGACTTCCAAAACCAGCCTTGAAAGCATAATTCAAATCATCCTTAAATATCATTTCACCAACAAAAGCACCTATTAAGGGACCTAAAACTATTCCAAGAGGACCAAGAAAAAAGCCGACAATCAAACCAACTGTGGCTCCTTTGGTGCCGTATTTGGAGCCACCGAACTTTCTTGTCCCCCAAACCGGAACGATATAATCCAGCACCGTAACGACAACAGCGATAGAACCAAGAATTATTAAGGTTGAAGTTGTGAACTGACCGAATCGTGTCAGATGAAGTAAAATTAGACCAATAAAACTTAAAGTAGGCCCGGGTAGTACAGGAACTAGGCATCCGATAATTCCTATAATCATAAAAAGTATTCCGAGAACAAGAAGAATATAATCAGACATTTAGATTATCATTNTCACTTCTTGCCAAGATCTTCAAACTCGACATTTGTGAATTCTTCTGTTACAAGAGTATTCTTTTCATCCTTTGTTTCAGGAAAGGATAATGGCACTTCAGTAATGGACTCTGTTTTTCCGTTACCAATATATGTAACAGCGTCTTTTAATCCTTCTGAAAATTTATCAAAGTCTTCTTTATAAAGGAAAATCTTATGTTTTTCGTAGAATACTTTTCCTTCTTTTCCCAAACGTTTCTTACTTTCAGTAATGGTAAGATAATAATCATCTTTCCTTGTAGCTTTCACATCAAAAAAGTAGGTTCTCTTTCCGGCACGCACCACCTTGGTGAAAATTTCTTCTTTTATAATTTTTTCTTCATGCCCGTTTATGACTTCCTGTATAACAGCTTCTTCTTCCATTTCTAAGTCAGTTAGTGTTAGGGTTTTGTTTTGTATTGTCAAATGTAACAAATATTTTATCAAATCAAAACCATGAAGATTATTTGTCCATATTTTTGCTCAGTTGTTTTGAGGGTAAGGGAAAAAGAGTATTTTTGCAGCGGAAAATTGAGGTTCTTTATAAATGATAAGCAGAAGATTACTACGTATAAAAGCCCTGATGGCTCTTTATGCTTTTAACCGCAGGGAGGATGAAAATCTTTCCCATGCCGAAACGGAATTGATGTTTAGCATAGCTAAGAGTTACGATCTGTATCACTATCTGTTGTTGCTTGTTATTGAAGTTGCTGATATTGCCGGCGAGAAGATTGATCAGGCACTACTCAAAAAAATGCCGTCTCATGCCGATCTGAATCCAAAAAGAAAGTTTATCGATAACAGGGTTATTGCCCAGCTTAGAAAAAACACTGAGTTTAAGAATTATATCTCTTCCAGAAAGCTTTCATGGATAAACAACTCTCATATTCCGCGTCTGCTCTACAACAAAATGATTGTTTGGGAAGCTTATGAGGAATATATGCAGGTTGATCCTGATAACTATTTGTCTGACAAGAAGTTTATTATACGTTTAATAACGGATCTGTTTTTGAATTCTGAAGACCTTAATTCAAACCTTGAGGAACAGAGTATATACTGGAACGATGATATGGAATACATTTCGTCGATGGTTGAGAAAACACTTAAGAAATTCAAAGCTGATTCAGGAGAAAAAACTCCCCTGATGCCTTTGTTTAAAAACGCTGAGGATGAAGAATTTGTTAAGATATTATTCAGAAAAGCGATTGTTCATAAAGATAAATGTTCTGAACTTATTGATAAAAATACTACCAATTGGGAGGTTGACCGGATTGCTCTGATGGATATCCTGGTTATGCAACTGGCAATAACTGAAATTCTCGAATTCCCTGAAATACCCGTTAAGGTTACACTGAATGAGTACATTGAGATTGCCAAATACTATTGTACATCAAAAAGCAGTACCTTTGTTAACGGGATTCTTGACAATATTGTGAAAGAGATACGCGATGAGGGGCTTTTCAATAAATTCGGCAGAGGGCTTGTTGGTGAATCAATAACAGATGAAGATTGAATTTTCAATCTTAAAGAATGCATATGAGGAAGACAATTTTAATTTGGGCAGCGTTTGCAGTATTGAGTTCAGCCTGTGGCAATAACAACGGGAGTATTTCTGGAAGTAATATTCCAAAAGAGAAAAGTTCGGGAACAAGCGAACTTATCTTCAGGGAATATCAGCACGACTTCGGAAAAGTATCCGAAGGTGAAAAACTCAGTTATACATTTGTATTCGATAACAAAGGAACATCCGATCTTATAATCTCTTCCGCTGCAACAACTTGTGGATGTACAGTATCCAAATATGATAAGAAACCAATTCCTCCCGGGGCATCTGGAAATCTGGAGGTCGAATTTGATACCTCAGGAAGAAACAGCATGCAGACAAAGGTAGTAACTGTCAGGTCTAATGCCTCAACACCTGTAGTACTGATTAAAATAACCGCAGAAGTAGTAACAACTGATAAATAGTAATAATTAATAATTGAGAAAATGACCAATTTTGCGTATTTGTATTTAATGGGTCAGCCTGCAGGAGCAACTGGACAGGCTAATCCGCTTATGACTTTCCTTCCTCTGATTCTTGTTTTTGTCGTTTTTTACTTCTTCATGATAAGACCTCAGATGAAGAAACAGAAAGAGATGACCAACTACAGGAGCTCACTGAAAAAAGGTGATAAGGTTATAACCACTGGCGGAATCTATGGAAGAATTTATGAAGTGAAGGATAACTATGTAACAGTTGATGTTGGAGGAGATGTTAAACTTAGAATTGACAAGAACGCTCTTCTGAAAGATCCTTCAGCTGATGAGTTAAACTGATCCTTTACATTTAATCTCTGGTGAAGGGGGAAGATGTAAAACGGATAGAAAATCTTACAAAGAAGAGAGCAAGATTTATCAACAGGGATGTTGGAGTTTTTGCTTTCTTTCTTGTTCTCGCTTTTATATTGTGGTATCTCAATTCACTGGGGAAAGAAAACGAAGCAGGAATAAAATATCATATTAAGTTTACAAACCTGCCAAAAGAGAGAAAAATCAATGAAGATCAGCCTGATGAACTGAGTATCTTTCTTAAAGGCCCTGGATATACAATAATGAAACTTAAACTATCCGGCAAAAAAGCACCTTTGATAATTGACATTTCTAAAGTTAACTATAAAAGGACTCCGGGAGGTAAAGCTTTTATTGTCACGTCTGGATTGGCGAAAAGTCTGAATGTGCAAATGAGATCAGGATGTGAAATTACTTCCATCAAACCTGATACGCTCTTTTTTTCTTATAATAAATAATTTGCCTACTCAATACTTATGCCTGATACCAAGTCAAATAGTAATAATCATTAGTGACTTATTATGAACCCACGGTTTAGACTAGGCATAACAGGAGGTATAGGGAGTGGCAAAACATCAGTTTGCAAAGTTTTCGAAGTTCTCGGAATCGGAGTATTCTCAGCCGACAGGGAAGCACAGAAGATAATGGAAAATGACAAAGTCATTATAAGTGGGATAAAAGCCATCACAGGAAAAAATCTGTACACAGATGGAAGTCTCAACAGAAAAGAGCTGGCTTCAATTATTTTTAAGGACAAAAATATCCTCTTGAAAGTGAACTCGCTGATTCATCCGGCTGTATTTGAAAACTTTAAAAAATGGACGTTATTGCAGTCATCTCCGTATGTAATCATGGAGGCAGCAATACTTTTTGAAAGCGGTGGCTCTGAATTCGTGGACAGGATAGCAACAGTTGTAGCTCCGGTTGAACAAAGGATAACCAGGGTTATACAGCGGAATAAGCTTTCTCAGGAGCAGGTTATGGACAGAATTAGGAATCAAATGGATGACCAGGAAAGAATAAAACGGTCGGATTTTATAATACAAAACGCCGAAAATGATATGATAATTCCCTCAATCCTTAAGATTCATAATGAAATAATCACACTTTTAAACACTAAATCCTGAATATGGGAATCTTTGGAAAATGGCTGGGCGGTGGACTTGGCTTTGTAATGGGGGGCCCTATTGGGGGACTTTTAGGTTTTCTTGTAGGTTCAATGATAGATGGCACTACTGTCCACTCCACAACATATACTTCAGGTTCTGTCAGAACAAGCCAGGGAGATTTCGGTATGAGCCTGCTCGTTCTTGTAGCTGCAGTTATGAAAGCCGACGGGAAAGTCGTAAAGTCTGAACTGGACTATGTTAAACAATTCTTTATCAGGCAATTTGGACATGATTCGGCAAAGCAGGCACTTCTGATGCTTAAAGATATACTGAAACAGGAAATACCGGTCAGGGACGTCTGTCTTCAGATAAAAGGAAATATGGATTACTCTTCGAGACTGCAATTGCTGCATCTTTTGTTCAATGTTTCCCTTGCCGACAGTGTAATCGACGCTTCTGAAATAGCGATTATTGAAAAAATTTCTTCATATCTGGGGGTTGCATCTGGAGATTTCTTGTCAATCAAGAATATGTTTATTCCTGAGACTGATTCTTCCTATAAAATACTTGAGATACAAAAATCTGCTACAAATGATGAAATCAAAAAAGCTTACAGAAGAATGGCTATGAAATATCATCCTGATAAAGTAAGCCACCTTGGTGATGATGTAAGGAAATCTGCAGATGAAAAATTCGCCAGGGTAAATGAGGCTTATGAAAAGATTAAGAAGGAAAGGAATATGAATTGAAACTTTAAAAAAAATCAGGAATGAAATTGATATTACAATTCTAGAGTTAAATTTGTACTTAAATAGAAAAAGAGATGATATTAAAAGATATTCTGGCTATTTCCGGTGAACCGGGGCTTTTTAAATTTATCGCCCAGGGAAAAAATGCAATAATAGTTGAACACCTTGAAACAAAGAAAAGAAGCAGCGCTTATGGCTCGGCCAAAGTCAGCTCTCTGGAGGACATTGCTATCTTTACAGATAAGGAGGATATGCCGTTAGGGAAAGTATTCGATCTGATTTTCGAAAAAACAAATGGTGGTACTGCAATAGATTCCAAAACTGACGCCGACAAGCTCAGAACCTGGTTCGAAGAGATTCTTCCTGAATATTCTAAAGATAAAGTCTATACCAGCGATATTAAAAAAGTAGCTCAGTGGTATAATATACTTCATAATCTTAACCTTCTTGTAAAGGATGAACCTGAAAAAGCTGCCGACGAGAAAGCAGCTGAAGTAAAACCAGTTAAAGCAAAACCATCTAAAGCAAAACCGGCTCCAACGGCAGAAATGAAAAAGAAAAAAGCAGCTCCTAAGTCAAAGACAGAATAGTAGATATTTAATTGTTAGCTAAAAACCTTTGTGACCCTTTGTGATCCCGATAGCTATCGGGATCACAAAGTAACACAAAGGAAAATGCAGAGTTATATACTTAGGAGAAACTAATACTTCCATTCATGAATTTTGGCGGCAATGAGGTAATATATAGTTATGATGATTCGCAGATAATCATTGTACCTGTACCATATGACGAAACAAGTACCTGGATGAAAGGCTCTGATAAAGGTCCTGATGCCATTCTGGAAGCCTCTGTAAATCTTGAATTTTACGATATTGAAACCTCATCGGAAGCACATTTAAAAGGGATTTTCACCTTACTACCAATCCTTCAGAAAGATTCCCCTGAAAAGCTTACAGAAGAAGTGTTCTACAGGATTTCAACACTGCTTTCGGAAAATAAATTTCCTGTAATTGTCGGCGGCAACCATACTGTGTCGATAGGTGCAATAAAAGCCTTTTCAAAGTATTTTGAAAATATTTCAGTTCTTCAGCTTGACGCCCATGCGGATCTACGACAGGTGTATGAAGGTTCAGGACTTAACCACGCCTGTGCAATGGCTCGAGCCAGGGAATATGCTCCAGTCGTACAGGTTGGCATCAGAAGCATGTCAGCCGGGGAGGTGCAGTTTGTTGAACGCGAAAGGATGTTCTATTCTCATGAACTGTTTTATACCAAGAGCCTTTATAAAAAAGCGATAAATGAACTTTCAGAGAATGTATATATCACTATCGANCTTGATGTGTTTGATCCTTCGTTAATGCCTTCAACTGGAACTCCTGAGCCGGGGGGACCTCCTTATTTTGAGCTTATGCACTTTCTGAGGGATGTGATAAATAGCAGGAATGTGGTAGGATTTGATGTAGTTGAATTATGCCCGTCCCAAACAGATAAATCGCCCGATTTTGTTGCAGCGAAAATAATTTACCAGCTGTTGAGTTATAAATTTGTTGGCCCACCATCCCTANNAAANGGAGGGCAACCAGGGGAAGAATCCTAATCCTCCTTCTTCGCCTTCTCCCAAATGACGTTCATCTCATCGAGACTCATATCATGAAGGGAAATACCTTTTATGAGTGTTTCTTTTTCAAGATAATTAAACCTTTTTATAAATTTCCTGTTGGTTTTTTCGAGTGCTGCTTCAGGATCAATACCATAAAGACGTGACGCATTTATAATTGAGAATAATACGTCCCCGAGCTCAGATTCAATAGATTCAGTATCATGATTTTCTATCTCTTCTTTCAGCTCTTCAATTTCCTCAAGAACCTTATCCCAGATCTGTTCCCGATTCTCCCAGTCGAAACCTACACCTCTCACTTTTTCCTGTATCCTGTTTGCCTTTACAATCGCAGGCAGTGAAGAAGGAACACCTGAAAGCACAGGTTTATATCCTTTATCTTCCCTGATCTTTAGCTGCTCCCAATTCTCTTCAACTTCTGAGGCTCCTGATACTTTAATGTCACCAAATACATGNGGATGCCTGTAAATGAGTTTATTATTTATTCCCTCCAGTACTTCGGCCATAGTAAAGGCTCCTTTTTCAGAACCTATTTTTGCATAAAAGACAATATGGAGCANTAAATCCCCTAGTTCATTTTTAATGCCTTCGTCTTTACCAGAGAAAATAGCATCGGCGAGTTCATAAGTCTCCTCTATAGTAAGCTTCCTCAGACTTTCATTAGTCTGTTTNATATCCCAGGGGCACTTTACTCTNAGTTCATCTATAATATCAAGAAGTTTGTTAAACTCATCGGTGCTCTTATTTCTGTTATTCATCAGATGCAGTTTTAAAATAAACGATTGGGAGAAGCGGTTCTGTTTAGATGGTCAACACGCAAAACAGATCCTACAGAAAGGCTTAACAATTCTGATACATCAGCTCCATTTATTGATATCTCTAAAAGATCGAGCTGGTTAAATCTGGCCAGTAACTCACCAACCGGAACATCATTATATCTCAGGGAGATCTGATCAGTATAATTTTTATTGCTCTGAATAAGAATCCGGTATGCCTTATTTTCAAATACCCTGTAAAACACCTCTCTGGTAATATTAGAGATGGCGTTTCCGTAGGAATCAATGAAAATAATACTTCCTATGATCACATCTTTATCGATTGTAGCTCTTAAAGGTACTCGTTCGCTCAGAGTCTNAACAGATTTTCCCAGGCCCGACAGTTTCTTGCCAGCAATAATTTCTGAAGCCGCTTCAGCAAATATCTCAAGTTCATCTGTCAGACCTTCATTGTCAATCTTTATAACCTCGTCGGGATCAGAATTAAGAATCAGATTAAAGATCCCATTGTCTGTGCCGATAAAAAAATGATCCTTAGCCCTTACAATCAGATAGTCTTGTTCCTTATGTGCTTCTGAATGAACACAAATTATATGGACTGATCCTTTAGGATAATTATTATAAGTATTTCTGATTACAAAAGAAGCATGAGATATATTGAATGCTGGTATATTGCCTGCATTATCAACAATGATTGTCCCGGGGCACTTACTGCAAAGCTTTCCTTTGATGATCCCATAATAGATATCATCAGGCTTCCACTCAGTTGTTAATGTAATTACAGCCATATGAAAAAACTTATAACAAAGATAATCTTCTAAGCAAAAAATAACCTTACTTTGTACTTTTCAGTGAATATTTTTATGAACTATTTAACTGTTTCCTGAGTAATATGGCAAATGGCCCCATAGTTCATTAATTTTTGTTAGATTTAATGACAGAGATAATCATTTTTCTTGAGGATATTGACCCGGTAGTCTTCTTCGGCACAAACAATTCGCTGCTTGACAAAATCCGCAGTTTCTTTCCTAAAATTAAGATCATGGCCAGAGGCAATGAGATAAAATGCATGGGAGAAGANACTGAGATAACAATCTTTGCTGAGAAGTTTAATGAGCTGATTGAATATTATAGAAAGTATCACCGGCTTGATGAGCAGGACATTGAAAAATATCTTTTTGATGCGGAACACATGAAATCTGCTTCGAATGGTGAGTTTGAACAGGTTATTGTTTTTGGTACAAGTGGAAAACCGGTTCGTGCCCGTACAGTCAATCAGCTGTTACTGGTAAATGAATATAAAACCAATGATTTGATAATTGCTGAAGGACCTGCAGGTACCGGTAAAACATATACATCTATTGCTCTTGCTGTAAAGGCTTTGAAAGACCGTGAGGTAAAAAAAATCATTCTCACACGGCCTGCAGTGGAAGCAGGCGAGAGGCTGGGGTTTTTGCCGGGAGATATGAAGGAAAAACTTGACCCATATCTCCAACCCCTTTATGATGCGCTTCATGATATGTTGCCATTTAAGAAGCTTGAAACCTGGCTGGAAGATGGTACCGTTCAGATTGCTCCCCTGGCATTTATGCGTGGACGGACTCTCGAGAATGCTTTCGTGATTCTCGATGAGGCACAGAATGCAACTATAAGTCAGCTTAAAATGTTCCTGACCAGGATGGGAGTCAGCTCCAAGTTCATCATGACAGGAGATACTACCCAGATAGATCTCCCCAGGAAAAATGATTCGGGACTGCTAATGGCAATGCGGATTCTGACTAATATTGAGGGCATCTCAACTATCAAATTCGACGAAAGAGATATTGTGAGACATAAACTGGTGAAAAGAATCGTCAGGGCTTACGAAAATGAAGAAAATGAGATTGATAAACTGAAAAATATCAGCAAGAAATAACTCTTTGTATGGAAAAAACGATTTTAAGTTCGAATTACAATTTCCCAGGTCAGAAGAGTATCTACAAAGGGAAAGTCAGAGATGTATATAATATTGATGACAAATACCTTCTTATGGTAGTATCTGACAGGATTTCAGCTTTTGATGTTGTGCTTCCTCGTGGAATTCCCTATAAAGGACAGGTACTTAATCAAATTGCAGCAAAATTTCTTGATGCAACAGCCGATATTGTTCCGAACTGGAAGATTGCAACTCCAGATCCGACAGTTACTTTTGGCCATAAATGCGAACCATTTCCTGTTGAAATGATCGTAAGGGCTTATCTTACAGGAAGTTCATGGCGAACATATAATTCTGGTGCAAGAGAGATTTGCGGTATAAAAATTCCTGATGGAATGAAAGAACATCAGAAGTTCAAAACCCCAATTATTACCCCAACAACAAAGGCCGAACAGGGGAAACATGATGAAGATATCTCACGATCTGAAATAATAAGCAAAGGTCTTATTTCAGAAGATGATTATATGTTGATTGAAAAGTACACGATGGATGTTTTTATCAGAGGTTCTGAAATTGCTCTTAAGCATGGACTGATTCTTGTTGACACAAAATATGAATTTGGCAAGAAAGATGGCAAAATCTATCTGATTGATGAGATAAATACTCCTGATTCATCACGTTATTTTTATGCCGATAGTTACCAGGAGCATTTTGAAAAAGGTCTTCCTCAGAAGCAACTGTCAAAAGAATTCGTTCGTGAATGGCTTATGCAGAATGGTTTTCAGGGAAGAGCAGGTGAAATAGTCCCTGAAATGAGCGATGATTTCATACAAGAAGTATCGGAAAGGTACATTGAGCTTTATGAAAATATTACCGGGGAAAAGTTTATCAGGGCTGATATTAGTAATGTTCCTGAAAGAATTGAAAGAAATTGCAGAACATTCCTTAAATCATTGTAAACTTACAGCAAAAAAAGAAGAATTGTAATGAGAGTCACCAACAATATAAAAGTCCTCGTTTTATTAATATCAATTCTGATCTGCGCTAATGCAGTGTATTCACAGGCTCACATTGAACGGTCGAAGGATAAGGTGATAATTTCAGGAGTAGCTTATTATATACATCAGGTTAAAAAAGGGGAATTTCCATATTCAATTGCTAAAGCTTATGGGATTACCGTAGAACAGCTTACCCGTGAGAACCCACCTGCTCTATACGGTACAAAGGAAGGACAAATACTCAGAATTCCTGTAAGTTTAGTAACAGATTTTAAACCAGCCGATCCTGTGTCCGTAAAACAACAACATGATGATATAAAATTCATCTACCACATTATGAAACCCGGTGAAACAGTTTACTCCCTGTCTAAATTATATGGAGTATCTGAGAATGACATAGTAACTAGTAATCAGGGAATAGATATAACCAAAATTTCGGTTGGTGCTGAAATTGCCATACCAAAAAGAGAGTTCATGAGCAACCAGCAGAAATTTGATGATCAGGAGAATAAGTACAGTTATCATAAGGTTTTAATGGGAGAATCTTTGTCTTCAATTGCTAAACAGTATGGGCTCACCTTGAGACAATTAAAAAGAGAAAACAGGGACTTACGGTTTCCCCAGGTCGGCGATTTTGTCAGGATACCCGGGACAAAGAAAATTGAGATTCAGGAAATTGAGCAGATCAAAACTGATACTGTTGCACCAATTCCTGAAACACAGACATTAAAGATTCAGAGGGTACCAGGATATTTACCTGTCAGAGACCTTAAAGGATCATTAAATGTAGCTGTGCTGCTCCCATTTTATTTGCCTGAGAACTCCAGACGTGTTGAGATAGACTCTTCCACGCTTGTCAAAGGCAAGAAAATCTATAAATTGAACAAAGTAGCTGACGACTGGATATACCCTGGCAGTATTGATTTTCTCGAAATGTATGAGGGAATATTACTGGCCTCAGATACCTTAAGGTCCCTCGGATTAAACATAAATCTCCAGATATACGATGTTAAAAGCGATACAATCGAGATTACCAATCTTATCAGGGAAGGGAAACTATCAGGTATGGATATTATTATCGGACCAGTTTATTCACGAAACCTTGCTTTGGTTTCTGAGTATGCCAGGACACTGGGCATTCCCGTAATCTCACCGGTCCCTCTGATGAATAATTCAGCTCTTGTTAAGAATCCTAATCTGTTTATGACAAGTTCTTCGCTGGAAATAGCTCAGAAAGCTCTTGCAAAAAAGATCGCCGGATATTACGATAATAATATAATATTCATTCATGCTGATACCCTGGGTATTGATGAGGATGTCAAGAGATTTAAGAATCTGATATTTACCGAGTTGGGCTATAAATTGCCTTATGAGGATATTAAGTTTAAGGAATTTACTTTCTATAGCAGATCAATGTTTAACAACGATTCCATAAACAGGTTGAGTATGGCCCTTTCGGAACAATCAAATAATATTGTCGTTATTGCATCTGAAGAGGCTCCTGTAATAAGTGAAGTAATAGATAATGTCAGTGGTCTTTCAAGAAGATATAATGTAAAGCTATTTGGCTATCCTGTTATTAGGGAACTTGACAGGCTAGATCAAAAAGAACTCTTTGATATGGATGTTCTTGTCTATTCTCCATATTGGATTGATTATTCAAAAAAGAATGTAAAACAATTCAATTCAAATTTCAGTAAAAAATTTCATACTCAGCCCCTGGAAAAGAGCTATGCCTGGCAGGGATATGATTTTACCTACTACTTTTTGAGCGGTCTGGCTATGCACGGGAAGAAATTTTTATCACATCCTGAAATGCACTACCCCGAGCTTTTACAGAGTGATTATGATTTTGAGAGAAAAGATGAAGGGGATGGTTTTGAAAACCAGAAACTATTCATGGTCAGATACACCAAAGATTTTCAAGTTATTTTAGAAGATGAAGATAAACCTGATCAATAAAAGTAAATTAATTGAATTGATTTTTTTGAGCAGTGGTGAAATGTCCCGATTGTTAATAAAAATTAACAATCGGGAATATTAAAAGATTTTAATTTGTCTATATGATATAGCATGGTTAAAGAATCGTACAATGCAGCCTCCGAAATTGACCTGATAAAAGCCTCTCTTGAAGGTGATAAAAGGGCATTTGGTGAGATAGTAAACCATTATAAGGGGATGGTTGCACGTACAGTTAAAGGTATGCTTGGGGATACAGTTTTTGCCGAAGATATTGGACAGGAGGTATTTATTAACCTTTTTTATTCATTACCAGAGTTCAGGGGAGAAGCAAAGCTTTCGACATATATTCAGAAAATTGCCGTGAACCTGACACTTAACGAGATAAAAAGGAGAAAAAGATTCCTTTCAATTTTTTCTCAGAAAGGCAATAATGAAATGCATGAATTTGAAGTTGAAGATCATGATACGCAAGAAAGAAAAGAGGCATCGGAAATCGTAAATAAAGCCTTGATGGCTATCGAGCCAAAATTTAGAATAATTGTAACAATGAGGATGCTGCAGGGTTATTCTACAAAAGAAACAGCTGAAATTCTGGATTTGCCTATCGGTACTGTTCTTTCCAGGTTATCACGGGCACAGGATCAACTAAGAAATATATTAACAAAAATATAAACACTACTGGTAAAATGAACGCATCGGAAATTAAAAAATTGGTAATCAGCTCACTGAACGCAGATGCTGATCCTGTTGATGTTTCCAATAAGCTGGAAGCGGAGGGGGTAATCTATAATTTCAGTCAAAACTTTGGGGACAAAATTCTCAGTAGACTTTATTCAGCTGGAATGACTGTTAATCGTGAAGTCGAATTCTTAAAATATATGAACTTTGCCTTCTACCGTATTGCACTTACAGGAGTAGCAGCAATCGTTGTTTTGCTGATTTCGATTTTTTTAATACAAGGATCTTTTTCACTTAATGCATTCCTTGGCTTAGGCAATAATTATGATGAAAGTATTGTATGTTTGTTAACCGGAAATTAGCATAAAATGAAAGCAAAGTCGATTATAGTGATTCTTGTGACCTTAATTATTGGATTCATCCTTGGGATGCTCACATCTGCTCAGATCAGGTATAATAAACTGAAGCCGGTCAGGGTCTTCTTTTCAGAAGAGAGATTCAGGGAAGGCTTTTACCGTGCCATTGAGCCCAATGAGCAGCAAAAGGCAAAGATTGATCTGGTACTTGACAAATATGCCAAAATCAATAGTGAGTTACAATCAAATTTCATGAAAGAACTTGATTCAAACATGAAGGAATTCAGAAAAGAGCTTGATTTGAATCTTACCAAGGAACAACTTGCAAGATTAAAAGAAATGGATGAAAGGCGACAGGAGATGATCAGGCATAACAGGAATAATTTCCAAAATGATTCTGTTAANATGAGGCCAGAAAGAAGGCATTTTCCCGGCGGAGGACCAGGACCTGATTTCCGACCTCCTTTTCGGCCGGATAGTGGTGCTCCGGGTTTACCCGATCATAAATAGAACATAATCAAGAAGAATATGAAGATCTTCTGGATTGACACCCAGAGAAACAAGCAGCTCTTTATCTTCCGAAAAAATTGATGCGAACTGCTCTTTTGGTAACTCCCCACTGATAATACTTTGCCTGTATAGTTCAACAGCTTCTCTTTTATTGCCCCGGCAAAGTGCNAGATGACCTTTGTTGATAAGATCATGTGCATTTAGTTTTCCGGTTGATAAACGCTCATAATATTTTTCCGACTCATCAAATCTGCCAAGAGCAAAATAACAAAATGCGATTGGTCTTAATATTTTAAGATTGCCAGGTTCTTTGTATTCAACTATGAAATAATATTTAAGAGCTTCTTCATAATTTTTNAGGTCAATATTGCAATGTGCTGCCATTATAACTGTGTGAATATTCTCCGGTTCAAGATCGTATGCCGCCAGATAATTTTCAAGAGCCTCTTCATTTCTGTCGAGCCTTCGCAGACATAAGCCTATNTTCTTGATGGTCCAGACTTTTCTGTCAATAAGCTCTGCCCGTCTGTAGTATTTCAGAGCATCTTCATAATCTTCATTCTGCTGGTAGCAATATGCAATCTTTTCGTACAACTGTACTTCAGATGGTTTCTCATTTACTTGTTTCAGGAAAAGCTGAAGAGCATCGCTGTAGAAATTTTTGCTGAAAAAGTAATCTGCCAGCCCTGCCTCAGCCTCTGGTGCATTACAGGTCATCCTGAAAAATTCCGAATTATAGATATCAAGCTTACCAATAAAAAGATCTTCAAATTCCTTTTTATATGGTGAAAGTTTAAAAAACCTGTAAATATCCTGTAAATATTGGGTTATGTTTGTTCTGAATATCCTGAATGGGTCAGTACCGGAATCTTCCTCATTTAGTTGTTGAAGTCCTTCAAGCTCCATACGAAATACCTTTAACATCATGCTTTTTTGAGCAGAAGGCAGATGTATAAGGTTCAGAAGCAAAGAAAACTTGTCTGAATTACAAATGAATGGTGTCTTGTACAATGCTTCCGCAAGTTCATTGGTTCCGGGACCGAGAATTTCATCTCTNTAAATCTCATCAACAGTTTCATGCTCGGGATAAAATGGTACAAACCAGTTCTGAAAGTCTTTAAAAAAATCAAAATGCTTCATATTAGCGAAAGCAGACATATACACATCAGCCCCCTCCATCTGGAGTTTGGTAAGTTCCTCCATAGTTTTAAATATCTCCTCAGAATCGCTGAACATTTCTGCCCAATCAGGATTCTTTTCTTCATTCTTGTCTTTTGGAAGAATATTCTCCAGATCAAGCTTCTCCTCAATCATTGGCTTAAGCCTTGCGACCTGTGGAAGGATTTCATCCTGAAGTTTCCGGCTCAGGTTTTCTGTTTCCCGCGATCTTATTATCTGGAGAACTATTATTCTGCAATGCTCCTTAAACCTGGCTTCATGACTTAAGGATATTATTCTTTCAGTAATTTCAGGATATAATAATATTCTTCCATTATAATAATGCAGATTCAGAATAAGGCCCGAAAGTGCCCTTTCCATAACCTGTTCCTGGCCTGATTCATAGAGGTTTATCAGATGAAAAAGTTTTTCTGTTTGCCATGTTCTGAAGGAACTCAGAGTAATAGCTGTTGTGAAAATGCTGGATTCAAACCACCGGAATTTTCCCGATTTCATAATAATATTGATGAGACTATTCTCAGCTTCACCATAATAATCAGTTAACCAGAGATGGTTGAATATATTTTTTATCAGTTGTTTGTGTTTCTTTGAAATTTCAGAATCAGGGTTTGGAGTAATTTCATTACCCAATTTTAACCACTCATCAAGCTCCGATTTAAACATAAGATCATCAACTGTTTCCACAATGGTTTTCCCTGTGAGCTTCATTTCTTTTTCAGCCTGCTGTTTTACCCAGTATGTATGCCAGCCCGAATTATGTGACAATATGTCCTGTCTTGCTCTGTCGGACAGACCAAGGATTGATTGGATCAATTTGGAATATATCTTGTTCCGTTCGGGATCTTTAATTCCGTCGATGGTGTAGGTGAGCATATTTCTATAGGTCATTTCCAGATCATTATACTCATCCTTCAAGTCGCCTGATGATGAATTTGCGATCATATCAGCCAGTATGTCAAGACTTTGTTTTATTTTCTTTTCGGCAACAAGAGTGCAAAGTCTTTTATGTTGTTGAATAACTTTCGATACGTCCATAATTTTTATCCTTATGAAATGATGACTGACAAAAGATCATTTCCTGATTATTAAATCATATATGCAACAATCAGACCGTTTCTAAATTCATCTATTGATTTTGGCTTCACCGAATCAGATTCTCGAAATAGAAAATAACAGTGGCTATTTAATGTGATAGTACATACTGATTGAATTTCAAAGGAATATATAAATCACACTCGATGTTGTACAGGAAGGATACCCGGAGATATCAAGAATGAAAAGAGATCATTTTGGAATAATATTGCGGTGCTCTGCACCTTGCATCGTCATTTTTAA
>JGI20214J51650_10000858_pt1 | contig 19081 bp, 8 predicted proteins | sample WetSurMetagenome_FD_51650 | JGI IMG/M metagenome (IMG submission 51650) | reverse complement strand
GAGAGCCTGGCCCTGCGCCTTGCCCTGGATTACATAGTGGTAAACCCCTATAAACCTGAAGCCGATGACCTTGAGCACCTGAAGGAGATAGATCTGCTGGTGCTTGCCCCAGGCTATGCCGAAAGAGTCAGGCAGCACTATAGCGGCCAGATGCTGGAGGCAGGAGTGCGCACCCTCACTTCGCTCAAGGAGAGCGCAGAGAGAATCTGCCAGGAATCGGGAAGCGGAGACGTTGAGCCCCTGGCGGCGGAGATCGATTCGCTTCTCAAGAGGTTCAGGCAGAGAGCTAAAACCGCCCGGGCGGTCAAGCCCCTCACCCCGTTAATCGAGGTGATGGCCCGCGAGTTGCGACTGGTTGTGCTGGATGACGGCCTGACAGTGGCACCCGACTCTGCTGGGATGGAGGCGGATATCCTGGTGCCACTTCACCAGTCCTACGACATGGACATTCTGGAGAGAATTGTGCAGCGCTACGAGAAGATCCTGGGCGGGAAATCGTAAATGATCAAATTCAAATTCCTGATTGACAGGGCACCATTGATCAAACCCATTCCTTTTTTCTGAAGTATACCATCATAACCACTACTACAAGAAACATCAGAATCAGAACCGCTGGATAGCCAAACGGAGATTCCAGCTCAGGCATGAATTTGAAGTTCATTCCATACAGCCCTGCTAAAAATGTGAGAGGAATGAATATGGTGGAGATGATAGTGAGCAGCTTGATCACCTCATTGAGCTTGTTGCTCAAGCTTGAGAGATAGGTTTCCAGCAATGAGGCGGACATATCTCGGAAGGTCTCAACGTTCTCTATCACCTGAATCGTGTGATCATAAACATCCCTGAGATAGATCTTGATTGCTTCTGAGACGAGGGGTGAATCACTCCTCTGCATCTTGCTGATGGCTTCCCGCAAAGGCCAGACCGATTTTCTTAAAAAGAGCATATCTCGCTTCAGATTATAGATGGTGGGAAGAATGCCTGGTTGCGGATCGGAAACCACCACATCCTCCAGATCCTCGAACCTATCCCCAAGATTCTCCATGATCACGAAATAGTGGTCGACGATGGCGTCGATCATGGAATAAGCCAGGTAGTCAGCCCCCTGTTTTCGTATCTTGCCCTTGGCAGTGCGAAGCCGATCTCTCAGGGGATTGAATACATCGACCTCTTTTTCTTTAAAAGATATGATAAAATTCGGCCCCAGTATCATGCTCACCTGGGCCACATCCAGGTTGGTGTCCCCCAGATCGTCCTCCTCCTCTTCATCCTGTCTTTCCTTCTCATTGCTGCCATCATCGTAGTAGAGCATCTTCAGAACGATGAATATGTAATCATCATAATCCTCGATCTTGGGACGCTGATCGGTCAGAATATCTTCCAGGACCAGGGGATGAATTCCATAGCAGGACCCTAGCTTTTCCAGGACATCCATCTGATGGAGGCCGTCGATGTTTATCCAGGTTACTGTGGGCAGATTTTTAAATCTGAAGCACTCCCCTACATCCTTGGCCTCAGCTTCGTGATAATGAAGCTCATCATAATCAATTATAGTGATCTTGGGCCGCTCCAGAGGCTTTTCGTTTTTCATCGGCATAGGGTGGACGGCAAGCTCCAGGATATCCGTGTTGGATACATCATCTTTGCTCTGCCTTTTTTTTGTGTTTTGGCCTAATTCGCTCATCTTCAACGGGCCCAAACCTCTTGCCTTCTCCGCCAAGCCTTTGAATGCAGCCATTTCAACCTCTAAACCGGAGATGTCTCATCTTTTGCCCTTTCTACCACCACGATTTCATGAAGGTCTTCGATGCCTTCGATTGGCCTTATTCGATCATTTATTAGAGCATTGAGGTCATCAAGGCTTCTGGACCAGAGCTTGAGGAATAGGTCGTACTCTCCCAGTATCTCATAGACCTCGGTAATCTCAGGCACTAGAGCCAATGCCTCGACCACCTGATCGTGTCTTTCATTATCCGTTTGCACAAGGATAATCGCAGTAACCATATAGCCAGTAGCTGTCGGATTGGCCATGATGGTGAACCGATCTATGACGCCATTGGCTTTCATGCGTTTGAGGCGAAACTGTATTGTTGCGTCCGAGATGCCGGATCTTCTCGACATATCCCGCAGGCTGATGCGAGCATCTTCCCTGAGACTGCCAAGAATTGTCCGGTCTACTTCGTCAATATCAAAGATCCTGCCCATATTATTTCAGCATTCTCCTCATATATCCCCGCTATATTGGTAGAGTACCAATGGTACATATAAATATGACCCTTTTACCGCTGATTCGAAACGATATTGATATTATTGGCTCCTTTGGAGTTTCGATAAGCTGCAGCCAACTGATCGCCTATTCCGATTGTCATATTCTGAGCTGAATTCTTATGTGGGCTGAATTTCCCGAGCTGATTTTTCACAATAGCGATATTGTTCTCCGCTGTTGCAGGATCGTTCGCTATCGCAACTGCTTTTTGGCTGCCCAGTTTCAGTGAATCATTGGTCAAAGTTGGCGAAAGCATCTTGACGCATACCTCATTGCTCTGGCTCATCACAATGAAGTTATCTGATATATTTCCCCACGCTTGAGCTATATTGCATGCGGTTTCGCCGGAAGAGAAATTCAAAGACGTGGTTTTGCTGAAGTGCTTTTTCTCGTGGGGACCGAGCAATACATTATCTGCAATTATGCCAAGCTGGTTGTCCACAATTCTTATGCCCTCTACGGAGCAATTGCAGGTATTTATAACTGCATACATGTAAGTGACATTCTGGCAGGGTCGGTAATATCCACATCCGCTCACATATTTATTTATCTTTAATATGTTGCATTTAACTTTTAAGAATGCTTGATAGGTATTAAGGAGAATCGCCTGCCTGCGTATCAGGTCCTCAAAACTGGCCAGAAATTCTACCTTTTGATCATCCTCAATATCCTGAAGGTTATGCAGAAAATCTTCAAATCCCAGGAGAAGATTTGCCTGCCTATCGAGCAGATCCCTCTGGCTATCCAGGAAATTCTTTCGGGATCGTGTGGGAAAGCTGCAGAATTTCTTCTTCAATTGCGATTGGAAATCATTGATATAAATCGACTGGAACCTCAACATCTTTTCCAGATATTCGGTTATGTAGATTCGCTCCTCCTTATTCAGATTCTGCCATGAGTTCTTCAACCCTATTTCAAATTTTGCCAGGAATTTTGCCCTATTTCTCAGCATGTTTTCATAGGAGCCAAGCGAACAGATGCATTCTTCAATGCATTTCTGATCAGCAAATTGGATTGTGCTGCTCATATCAATCTGACTGGATTGGTTTTCCAGAGCGATCATGCTTGAATTTAGCTCATCAATCTCGCTAATCAGCAGAGAATAAGACAGCGCCTCCGGCTGAATTCCAGATGCATTACCGGATGTTATATCCATCAAAGACGCAGTCGTTAAATTAATTTGATCCTGGCTGGCGAAATCCTGCGCGTAAGCCAAACTGGTCAAGCTGGTTGAGATCAATAGGATGCTAATGTATATGCCGATCACAAGGCTGCGTTTCTGATTCATACTAATATTACTCCTATCACGAGGCAGATAATAACCTCAATAACCTTCTTGGATTTAAACTTTTCATCTTAAGATAATATATTAAATAGTATTCGGAAATCCGTCCAGTTTATTGGCCGGTCATATAGATCCCTCGCGAAATGACATAAATATAGTTATTGATACGTATAATCAAAAAATATATATTAGAATTATCATATAGTTCGTTTGCAGATTGTCAATGGCAAAATATATTATATAACTATCAGCAATCTGATTAGATATTTATTATTTAAAATAGAATATTTTATTAGGCAGGTGACAGTATAATTATTATTATGCGCGAAGGTGTGTCATTAGAAAAATATATATAGTTAGAAAAGAGCTCAACTATAAGCGAATAAATATATGGAGTATGTATTATGAATGGACTAACGGGGTATCGTACAGTCGCCTCATTTATTTGCATCTTGGTAATTGCCTGCACACTTACCGGGTCATGTTATGCAGCGACTTACGATTCGATGAAAAGCTATGAGGATCTGCTTAGAAGCCAGACCAAACTCATTGGAAGCTTTGAAAACCTGCTGAAAAACTCGACATTGCAATATGACCAGAATAATTACCATTATCAATTTCTGGATAGCTTCGACGATCTGGCAATGAGGGAGCAACTGGGCCTCAATAGCTTTGAAGACCTGGTCAGCCGAAATTGGTCCGATCTCAGCGTTCAGGAAAAGATAAGCTTGACACAGAGCTTTGAAGACCTGATCCGCAGGGAAGCGACTGTGCTTTCAAGCAACGAAGACCTTCTTAAGAGAGGCTACTGCAACTTAGATGCCTCCCAGAAACAGGAACTTCTCGATAGATTTGAAGCCAGATTGAAGTATGAAGTTATTCTCTACGCAAAATTTGAAGACTGGCTGCACTACCAGCAGACAATTGAAAATGATCCGACCCTCAAGCAGACCTGGATTGATTTCCTGGACAGCTTCGAGGACCTCATCAGGAGACAGGCCAGGCTTCTCGACAGCTTTGAGATGCTGCTTAAGATCAGATGCGACGCCCGGTATCTCGAGATAACCAAGACCAATTCCAGCAACGCCTATATCTTCACAGTGACTGCCGGCCCGGATACCGCAGCAACAGGCGTAAAGCTTGCAAATGTCAGCATAAACGACTCTATCATGGGATTTGTCGCTAATGGCATTGAACTCAACAGCACCACGCCATCAGTCACAGTCACAAAAGGACCTTTGCCGACAACATGCGCAGATTGCGATAATTGCACCTGCAATGTATGCAATTTCGCCACTGCATGCGGTGATGTGGTCACGCCTACCGGCAACTTCACTGTGTGCGTAGTCAGCAACCAGGTATGCAGAATAGTAAACGATTATCCAAATGGTGGGAATCCAATTGTTTATCCTGGAGCTAAGATCGATGAAACAACGGTCCCCGCCGCTGGAAATAGCACCCAGGAGGTGCCGGGCGCAGCACAGACCAATACCTGCCCAACATGCTCAAAGCAGTAGCATTGACTTCATCCTTAGCTACGGACAGAGGAGGGCTGCCTGCGTCGTAGATCCGGCTTGCATTGAGCAGAAGTTCAATGCAGGAGGTCGGATCTCAATGGGCTCTTCTCCTCAGTCCGGGAGTGCGAATATTCCGGTGGATATTGATATCTCGATCCGTCTCAAGCCCGAAGTTTGGGCTGAGATGGATTCTTTCTTCCAGCGTCTTGGAGACATTATATCGCATTGGTATCATTTTTAGCCTGTAGGATCGCGGAGGTCGGAGCGTGAAGTCCCAATCCTTCCTGCTGATCTCGCTGACTCCACAGAGTTTGCGAGACTTGCCGATAGCCGCATGTCAATAGCTTTGCATGAGTGCCTTTTTTGTGGGTTCTGATGCAATCGGGACTATAATGCTTCCAGAAACATACTCATTGCAGGGATGTAACAGCCTGTTGTGCCCATAGAGCCCAAACCGCTAGGTCATATATCCGTGATACAAGTTTCGGCGGTAGAGCGAGAAGCCGCGTCCCTCAGGACGAGGTAGTTCACAAGTGCTTTGATAGATGGTGATGGATTAATTAGCGCAGATAATCAACCGTCTCGTCCTTCAAAGAGGAACTGGGCTCTTAAGACGCACATCTGCACCAAAAGCGACCTTCAACTCTGGCAGAAGACTAATTGCGGCTCAAAAAACGAAGAACCAGCAAGAAAGCCCTGTCCTTCAGAGCGCGGAGGAATTTGCCACCCCACTGACAGGCTATCAGGTCTCCTAGCAATCTATGCCTTCACATCCACTATGTTTCTTTTCGGACACAGGGTTCTCATGGAACTTTATGGTCTTCTCAGCCTCGAATACACCGGTGAACAGCTCATGAGCTCTTATGTCCTTATACAATATCTTGTGCAAGCGAGAGTCTGTTTCCCATGTGCCGTTGAAGGAGTTCTTTGTCTCTATAGCTACCAGATGGGTACTGCTGGCATTTCTGAGCTGATTGCTCTTATTCAGATCGACTTCATTGCTCGCTGGATCTGTTGAGGCAAAGAATGTCTTCTGGTCCTTCTCCATCTCACTCACAGAGAACGCTTCATTTATACTGGCCCCAATTCCTCCGAAGAACTCTCTGGATTCCAGGTATTTTCCACCTGATAGTGGCGTTTCTCCTGAGTAGATCAGCCTGGTATCTTCGTAGAGGTTCATGGGTGTCGTATTATTATCCATTGGTCTTTGCAGCCTGCTGGCGCTCTCGGAAAGGGCGTTCTCCGAATCAAGCTCAATGGATCCATTTCCTGCAAGCGAATTCTGGTAATGCAGAGCAATATTTTTATCAACCATTGAGGTGCTTACGTCAATTATGCCAGTGCCGGCCACCTTCTGGCTCTCGCAGTACTGGCCGTATTGAACAGGCTCAGGAAGCCCATATGTCGCGTTCCTCCCGGACGGACACATTCTGATGCAGATATCATTGCTTGAACCTATAGTGAAACCATCAGGATCAATAGCCCAGGCTGTATTGCATACTTTTGTGCCCGGCTGGTAATTCAAAGTAATGGTTTTATTAACGGACTTTGTTTCGTAGGGTCCCAATGAGATGCCTTTGACAATGATGCCCAGCCGGGTGTCTACGATGTCAATCTCCTTTGCGGAACAGTTGCATGTGTTTTTAATCAAATAGGTATAATTCACCACCTGGCCGGATCTATAGCATTCCTGTTCTTCAATGTATTTATTAATTTTTATTTTATTGCAATCTACTTTTAGGAAATCATCGTAAATATCCAGCAGTATTGCCTGCTTTCGGATCAAGTCCTCAAAACTGCCCAGGAATTGTATCATCTTCTCTTTAGGAACATTTTGCAGCTGGTGCAGGAGATCCTCAAATCCCATCAGAAGATGCGCTTCTCTGTCCAGTAGATCCTGAAAACTGTCCAGGGACTTCTTTTTATCCTGAATGGAAAACAGACAGAATTTCTTTTTCAATTGATATTGGAAATCATGGATAAGAACGGCCTGACGCCTAAGCAGCTCCTCCAGATGCCTTGTTATTTCGACTCTCTCTTCCGGGCATAATTTGGGCCAGATTTCCTTTATTTTGAGCTCAAATTTGGCCAGGCGAATGGCCCTTTCCCTCAATATGCGCTCATATGTGCTAAGAGGAATGACGCTTTGTTCAATAGATTGAGAATCTTCAAGAGAAATCGTATCGTTTAAATTGATCTGATGGGATTGGTTTGCAAGCAAGATCTCACTAAAATTCAATTCTTGAAAGTCCTCCATTAGCGAGGCATTGTGCAGAATATCCATCAAGCTGGCAGATGGATGAGGAAATGGATTAACGGATAGGGAATCGGATAGAGCGGCCATCGATGAATCTATATAGCCTGGGCCGGAGCAATCAGACACTTCGCCCAAAGAGATCATGACGAGTGAAATCGATAAAACGCAGGCAGCAAGCCCAAATCGATGGCAATGTAGCGGATTCATATCATGAATACTCCTATCACGAGGTTGATAATAACTTCAATAATTTTCTTATATTTAAATCTTTCATCATATGATAAATATATAATAGCATATGGACGGATTCAGGAATTTCGTCAGTGAACTCGTTCTTAACTGCATTTCCGTGAAATATTTTATAAAAATAACTAGCACCATCATATTAAAATTAATATTTTATTTGTGCGTTTTTCTCGAAATGATTTGATTGTCCATAATCGCGATGATTGCCTTTGGACCCATTGCTCTAAAGCAGATGAAAGATCAAAGCTACTTGATTGATTTGATTCCATGGAATTTCTCGTAAAATATTAGCCAGAGTAGATTTTTATCAGCAAAAAACTATATATATCATGAACAGATAACCTTTTGATGAGGGGATTATAATATGAAGGGAGTATTTGAAGGAATGGGGTCTGTATTAAGGTCCGGAAATGGATCAATTGATATCTGCAAACCAATTTATAGACATATGATCGCTTCAGCACTTTTATTGATTGATACGGTGAATATATTTAAAAGTAAAATCAAGTATATTCGAATAATACCCATTTTACTAATATTGTTATTTTCTCTCCCCACGGCTATGGCAGCCTTAACCTTAAACGCCATCACTCCTGCCGAAGTTGACATTTGCAGTCCGGCAAAGTTCGTAGTCTATGCCAATAACACTGGTACCACGGCAAGCAATCTATCAATAAACGTTACCATACCAACCGGTTTCAGCTATGATCCGGGAAGCGTTCATATCACATTTCCCGTCACCAACCACTCAGCACAGGAGCCAGTCATACTCCAGCAATACCTCAACTGGACAAATTCAAGCTGGGTCCTGGGAGACAACCAGAACTTAAAGATAGAATTCAACCTCACGGCTGGCTGCGGATCGCCTTCCGGAAAGCGACTGGCCGTCAATGCAGGATATAGCGGCGGAATTGCAGCGCCATTCTCTTCTTTAGCCGTTGTCGTCAATCAGGGATTGCTCAAGGTCACCAAGGAGCCCAATGTCATAGAGGCAAGCAAATATGACACAGTCAAGTGGACGGTGAAGATAGAGAATATCGGATCCGGAACGGCATTTAATGTTCTGGTGAATGATACTAATGAGAATGGTCTCGAGCTATTGAGCATCGACTCTCCGGGCGGCCAGATGAACTGGTCTTACGATCGAATCGATCCAGGCGAGATAAAGACGGTGAACACGACCTTCCGGGTTATGGCCTGCAAGAATCTTGTCAATACGGTAAACGTCAGCTGGGGTTGCAGCGGCAATTACTGCCAGAAGACCTATGCCAAAGGAAGCATAAAATATATTTATCTGGTTGCCCTTGTGAAATTTACATTTTCCCCCTCGCCCATCATTGTCCCTTACTGCAATAACACCACTGTAACCGTTACAGTCAATAACACCGGAGAAAACAACGCAACCAATTACCAGATGAACTTTGCCGATTTCAGTGCTCCATACAGCATCACCAATGTCTCCGGGGCACAATACTTTGAAAGCAACCACACCTTCATGCTGGGAACAATCAATTCAACACGAACAATAGCCACTCCTCTCGGCGGATCGAAGACGTTCTCCTTCAACTTCGGAATGCCTTATGGAAGATGCAATGCCACTGGCAGCAGTGGAGTGTTCAACATCTATAGCAGCTATTATGGCGATTGCGGTTCGAGATGGTATCCGCCCGCCACCCAGATGACATATTCCATGGATCCCGCCACCATCCCCAGCATCTCAGCGAGCAAGAGAGGCGACTCTATTCTCTATCTGGGCGAAACTGGATCGTATGCTATGGAGGTCAGCTATTCGAGCGGCAACTGCGCCCTGCATTCCCTTCCCAACAGCACCATCGTCGACCACTATCCTGCCAACTTTGAGGTGATTGATGCCGCGGGCGGGACGGTCTTTTCCGGCAATCAAACTATCGTCTGGAAGGATGAGCCCATCAATGATACCACTCCCTGGTCCAAGGTAGTGCAGCTGAAGGCCAGCAAGGATTATGCAAAATGCAGCTGCGGTGATGTCTATAATAATGAGTTCAACGTCACTGCCGGCGAAGACTGCTGCGGATGTCCATTATTTGCCGAGACATCATTTCCGATTATGGTCAAATGCTTCAATGATACCATAATGAGATCGTCAAATAAGAGCGCCACTCCAACTCTGCAAGAAAACTGCCGCCTTATCAGCTATAACAACACCTATGTCTTCAATAACACAAAGGGCGTCAACTGGAGCAACATTAGCTTTGCTGAGACGGGACCCAACGGCCAGACCTTCCCGGATGGTAGCAACAGCGGAAGTGCCATATTTACCGTTAACCACGCCTGTGTAAACGTTTCCACCATAACTCTGAATACTGCCAAAAACCTCGATTTTCTCAATGGCTCTTGCGGACCGCTTGAAAACGGAACCATTCTGCAGATCAACTACACACTGCGCCAGCCGCAGACTGGTTCGTTTACAGATTGGTCCAAGCTATGCGTGGACGGATACAGCCCCGATTGCCCCAATGTTGGCTGCTTCCAGGATGCTGTGAGCGTCGCTGTAAATCAGGCTGACTACGGCCTGAGCATGCAGCTTCCGTGTTATGTCTCAGCATGCAAGATGTTTCCCTTCACCATAAATCTTACGAAAAACAGCCCGGACGATGACCCCAACTGGATTGCCCATGATATGAACCTGACCTATTGCGATATAAATTACCGGTACATCGGACCCAGCAAAATAGCAGGCATCGTCAATCAGTCCGGTCCGGTCTCGGACTTTGAGCCGACTCGTGTTGGCAATAACCTGACCTGGGAGCTGGGACAGAACGTAAGCCGCGGAGGGAACATCACCTTCATGGTACAGAGGGTCTGCGGGACGAGCCCATGTACCGGCTCCTGGCTCAACTATAAAGACAATTGCGGATCTCTTGTGGCCCGTTCTGGCAAATGTTCTCCCGGCCTGGAGAGATTTTCCAATATCACCTTTAGAAAGACTCCGGAGGTCGTCTATGCCCTGGACAGAAATGCCAGCTGGAAGATCTATATGACCAACGTCGGCTCGGGCATTGCCTACAACGTAACGGCAGTAGACTACATGGAGTCGGATCTCAATTACAGCAGCTCCAGAATTCGCAGGTGCCCCACCTGCCCCCTGGTGGCAGAGCCGGAGAATACTACTGTGATCGGACATGATCCCTGCGGTCCGGATAAGGTCATCTGGAACATAGGTGAGATGGACCAGCAACAACAGGTGATGATAGAGGTTAACGCCACTCTCTGCGGCTGCAATAACAGGAACAACATAGCTTATTTCAATCTGAGTTGCGGCGGATCTGAGTGCCAGAACGTCAGCGCCTCATCCAAAGTGGAGCTGGTAGATGCCAGGCTTCTTGTGGCCAAGCACGAGGCGGGAAGGGTGGACGACTGCAAAGCCAACGATCCGTTCCTGATAGAGGTCATCAATACAGCGTCTAACGTCTATAATCTGTCCATCAAAGAGACGCTACCTCCTGGCCTCAAGCTGAACGACACACCGATAGTATCAGGTGCTGTTAACACATCATTTGACAACAGCAATCCTTCGGTTCTGATCTGGTATTTCAATCAGACCTTTGGGATCGTTCCAGGCACAAGGATTTCCATAAGATTCAATGCCTCGGCCACGGGGTCATGCAGCTTCAATGGTGGTGACTCAACCGTATTATTGAACTATACCGAACCCTGCGGGAGATTTGGGCCGGAGGTGGAAAGCGAAATTCCAGTAATAAAATTCAGCCCTGCGATCACAATCACCAAGACACCGTCCACGTCTATTGCAAATATTGGGGATATAGTCCGCTGGAATATAACCCTAATGAGCGAAGGAGATTATACAGCCAAGAATGTGACTTTGCAGGATATATTGCCGACAAATACTATCTGGCATTCCTCCGATCCAGCTCAGGATGGCGGCAGCGGTACCTCGGCAGATCCATTGGTCTGGAATCTGCCAGATATGAATGTCGGACAGAGCAGGAATATCCTTGTCAATGCTACCGTAACGGGCTGCGATATCCCAACTAATAACACGGCCAGGGTAAACTGGAGCTGCTGCCCCATCGCCCCGGCAGTTGCCACTGCGGATCTGATCACCAGGCCAAGCGGTTCTGCCAGCCCGGACATAGGGCAGCTGATGGTGCTTGATACCTGTGGAGGAGATATAACCCTTACCATCGCCAATAGCGGCGCAACGGCATTTGTCTATAATATTTCCAATAAGCTGCCGGTTGGATTCATTTACAAGACGAATTCGGCCCTCATCACCAGCAACAATGCCAGCCATAATTCCTCAATCACCATCTATGAGCCCAATGATTTCACAGCTATAAACGGCACACTTGTCTGGAACGCCAGCAACATTGATAGAGTCTACCCCAACGAGATTATTACTATAAAATTCAAGGTCCAAAACTGCACAGAGTGCTGCAAGTCATCCAGAGAGAGCGCCAATATCCTGCAATTCTATTATTTTGATTCCTGCGGAAATCTCCTTTCAACCGACCCTGATGTTCATTCTGTCAGTCCTAAAAAAGGCGACCTTGTCGTACGAAAGGAGCCAGCAGTGCAGTTTCAGGGGCCAGTCAGCTGGACAATTTACATAGACAATAACGGCAATGAGACGGCAAAGAACGTGAGCGTGATAGATGTACTGGGAGACGGATTCTATGATGTGTCTTCCAGTAACGGTACAATGATCAATAACAGTCCGTTTGCCAACTGGACCACCATAGAATGGGCCGGACAGGAGGTGCCAATGGGTGTTGGAAAATGGTCGGCGGTAATAAATGCCAGCACCAATGAGACCTGCGGACTGACTCATATCAATAACGTCACCGTCCGCGGCACATGCGACACAGGATGCATATACAGCAATGACAGTGCCATAGCTCGGGCCTTATCACAAGCAGTATTCCGGCTTGACAGCCTGGAGAGCCTTCTCAGAGGGCAGACTACTACCATATCCAGTTTCGAGAGCTTGCTCAAAAACTCCTCCCTGGATGCCAACGCGAGCCAGAAATTCCTTGCCAGCTTTGATGATCTGTCCATGAGGCAGCAGCTTGGATTGAATGATTTTGAGGGCATCGTCTGGTGCAACTGGAACGATCTGGAGGAAGCGGAGAAGATTAAATTCACAGCCAGCTTCGAGGACCTCTTAAGGAGAGAAGCGGCGATCATTTCCAGCAATGATGTTCTTCTCATCAGGGGCTACTGCAAACTCAGTAGCTCAGAGAAAGCAGTCCTATTGAGCAGTTATGAAGATCGTATTCACAGTGAGCAGTATCTTCTCAACAGCTTTAACAAATGGCTGGACAGCCAGAGTGCTCTCAACGAGACTGAACAGCAGACGTGGTATCAATTCCTGGCAAGCTATGAGGATCTGATCAGACGCCAGGCAAGGCTCATCAGCAGCTTCCAGGAGCTTCTCTATTCAAGCTGCCAGGGAACCTTCATGGAAGTATATAAGAGCACCAATAAAACAGATTTCAATGCCAATGCAAACGATCCCATAAATTACACCATCACCGTGAATAACACAGGGAACAAGACAATTGAGAACATAACTATCAACGACTCAATACTTGGTGTGATACAGGGATCTCCTGGAATCACGCTGGCCGCCGGAACGAATAGGACCTACCATAAAGTGGTCAGCCATAATTGCAGCTACTGCAGCTCTTGCATCTGCCGCATCTGCAACTTTGCCCTGTCCTGCGGTGATGTGGTGATGGATGCAACCAACCGAACCCATCTTTGCGTTGCGAGCAATGAGGTCTGCTTGAATATCTCTCAGCCAAGCAAGACTCTGGTTTATCCTGGGTGAGCAGACAGGCTTAGTAGAACCATTTGCATGGCCGGGCGCCATCCGGTCATGCCTATTCTTCTTGCAGCAAGTTTAGCTCAATGCAGTTCAACTGGTTGCCCAGGAAGTTCTCCTCCAACAGGATAGAGAGTAGTTGGGCACTGCCGTAACGAATTGCGTTTATCCCTGCAAATCCGCTTGCGGCTGTATGTATTGCGCGATCGGGCAGAGCGAGGCTAAATGGGCAGGGCAGCTGCCGGAAGCAGTCCAGGAAGCTGTTCCGGAAGCAGGGATAAAACAGTTTCAGAAACCTAATCTATCAGACGCAGCGGGATTGAACATCTTACTGAAACCGAACGCATGAGTCTGCACCAGTCGCCAATGCGACAGTTAGACGAATGGACTTTATTCCGGATTGAGTGGCGCCAAGCGGGTTGACCTCCGTCACAATGCAGTCCGCATGAAGAGTCGACCGCTCTTAAAGCTACTCTGCTTTTTGCATGACCGCAAGCCGCGCCATTCAGGACGCGGTCGTTGGCGGCTCAGGGCAGACTGTCATCCCCAGTGTCAATGCATGAGGCACAGGGTGGCATGGCTACACCGCCGCCGTTTTCACCCATTCCGCAGGTGTAGCATGGCACCCAGTCCTCATCGTTTATCTTGCCGCTGCAGTTCAGGCCGAAGCATGTTGGCGGCTGCCAGTCTGATGATGAGGACGAAGCCACTGCTACACCCTCTCCCAGATTGATTCTCGCCTCAACATCCGCCGCAGCTGCATCCGGTCCGTCAACTGAGAATGCCTCGATGTGAGCTGTATTGATGTAGGTGCCATCTGCCTCCGCTCTGGTCCTGTAAACTATGCTCCTGTTCTCTCCCGGTGCCAGATCGAGGATGGTCCAGGTTATCAGGCCGGACCTGTTCTCAGACGGCTCCAGAGACGAGTTTAAGAGCCCCATGGATAGGGGCAACCGGTCCATCCAGAAGGCCACCATGGTGTATTTCTCCCGGTTCTTGAGATTCAGCGTGTACCAGACCACATTCGGGTCGAGAGAATCGATCCTGGCGGTCTTGGATGCGGAGATCTGGGGCGGACAGCAGGTCAGCCATTTTAAATTGGATACGGAAAAGTTCCTGGCAAGCGTCCACATCTCATCGTACTTCCCAGCCGCTTGCACCCGGTTGACCAGATTAGATGGCTCTTCGGTGATGTTCAGCTGCAAGTCGATGATCACCTTGCTGCCGATGCCCATAGCTGGGAGCGACCAGTTGGCGTAACTTCCCGTCAGCTCAGCCGGCCTCAGAGAAGATGTGATATACTCGGTTCCATCCGGGAAGACATCCATGACATATACCGGCTCCAGGGCGCGGTTGCCATTGTTTTCGATGGTGATGCGATAGTCGGCAACGGTTGAATTGAGCAGGTCCACTTTGGCCATTTTGCTTAAAGAGATATGAGGCCGGTCATACTTGGCCACACCACCCAGTGAGGTCTTTCTCTTGATATCAAAATTACCCACATAGGTCTCCTGCTGATCAATCGTGTCGTTGCCATTCTCGCCCCTGTAAGCCGTTCGGAAATCGGCCTGGCCTGTTACACTGGCTTCGGTTGCCATCTCGTTGAGGCCACGGGCGGCTCTATGCAAGCTGAGGTTGGTCGCACTGGAAAACTGCTCGCTGATCAGGCTGGTGGGGGTCTTCGACCACATGCCTTCACTCCACTTTAGATCGCTGGAAGTGGAAAAGGTGGGTGTGTAAATGTAGCTGGTCGGCAGATGAGTGAGGTTGATGTCTTTGGAGATATAATTAGTAACAGTGCTGATCTTCTCCTCGCTCTGGTAGCTGCCTGTTCCTGACTCGTAAGATGACTGGGCTTTACCCAGATCTCTCTTCGCAGAGACGTAGCCTGTGCCATTCACGGATTTTTCGTACTCTGCATTCTTGCCGTATTCATCGAACTTCTGGTTGATCTTGAAGCTGCCCACATAGTCTTCCTGGGACTGGAAGACATCGCTGGCGCTCTGGGTCTTATCTTCTTCAACTGCCTTCTTGACCAGACCGATATGGCCCACACCCTCAAAGTCTGCTTCCGTCTTCATGGTGCTGCCGTTCTCGTCTAAATTAAGAGAGCTATTCCTGCTGATGCGGCTTGCATGAGTGTACTGCTCATTTGTGGAGCCACCTGTGGCATAGTTCTTGGATTGGGCCATCTCCGACCATTTGCTCTGGAAATCGACATCACGATTATTGGGCAGCGAGAAGCTGGTTGGCTTATGCGTTGCCGTAAGGCCCTTGGTCACCGAAATGGAACGGTTGGAGTTCTGGTAGCGGATCACTTCCTCGCTGGCATAGTCGCCGCTGCCGTGCTCCTTCAGAGCGACATAGGTCTGGGGCGGGCCGATGTTGACGTCCGCAAATGCGGTGCAATCTTCAACGTAACTGCCATCAATTATTTGATACAACGTTGCTTTATTTTTTAATATAACCGGATTGGTGCGGATATCATTGCGCACATTCACAAATCCGGTTCCTTGGACACCCTGATCCATCTCAAAGGAAGTATTGCCGATATCCTGGGCTACCTGCACTATGATAATGATAGTGCCGCTATTTTCGGTTATGGTCCATTTGTTGTTTTTGCCGTCATCAATTGGTGAGGGAGTTGCGGATATGAAGGACACGCCCTGGGGGTAGTCATCCACAATAAAATATTCGGAGCCTACCATCCCAGCAATACTCCATGTGATGTTGTATGTCACATAGTCCCCTGGCCGGACGATCTTTGGCGAGGCGGTCTTCGTCAGGCCGCAGCCTTCGAGAATCTTCACATACTCTGTTGCCTTTCTGGTAACCACATTTCCATCAGGGTCGAGCGCCGTAGCTATAACCACATTCACCAGCTTCGGCCCATCTCCTCCTCTTATTGTATAGTTTCCGTAGTAAGTGCGTGACTCGCCGGGATCCAGTGGGTCAGGATCATTGAGCACAATAATACCCATTTTATCGTCGTTGAGGGTGAAATATTTCAGCACAGCTGTACCGGTATTCTGCACCGTAAATGCGTACTTGACAGTATCATTCACCTGAGCGACATCGCGGTCTGCTACCTTTGTGAGCAGGAAACTTGCCACCGGACCGCTGCTCTTGCAGCTCCATCCCAAGTTGGCACATGCTCTATCGCTCACCAACAGCTCATCTTCTTCACCCATCTTCCCGTAGGCAGTAGCACAATTAGTGAGGTATTCCGGCGCAGCCAATCCAGGAGTTTTCCTATAATCTACGCCGATCATGTTGCCATAGAAGTCGTATATCATGATCAGAGTGTCTCCGGTAGCATAGTAGCGCACCGTATAGGTCTTATAGCCCATATGCGGTTTATTGTACTCGATTTTCAGCGTCTCCTTTGTTGGCAGAAATGTATAGAAATCTGAAATAACCTCGCCGTTCATGCCGTACTCAGTGACAAGAAGGTCATATTTGTCCGGCCTGGAATACTCTGAATACACCAGGAATCCGGTCGCATTCAGAAGCTCAATCAGACGGTCTTTTCCAGAAATATTTGTGTAGTTATTGCCTGTAAAATTCATTGCAGCTATGCTCTTTATGCCAGATTCAAGTGTCGAGTTGGCTTTATCAAATGCATCCCGGTGTCCCTTAATGCTCTTCAGCTTGGCTTCCAGTTTGGTTTTATTCCTGGAGAGAGCATCGATAAGTTGCACGATTTCCGAAGGGCTTGAAAGGCCGTTTTCCACTGCCATGATTTTTAATTTTGTTTCATCGGCTGCTACTATTGGAGCGGATGAGGCTGGCGTAAAACCGACTGGGCAGGCATCAGGACTTAATTTGACCTTATAAGCAATAGTCCAGGAATCGCCTGGCTGAAGAGAGCCGAGAGGTTCGAGATCAAAGACAATATTGCCACCTTCAAAGGTGTGCTGGATTTGGGTATTTCCTGAATATGCATAAGGAACAAACTCCAGCATGGGGCTCAGCTCATCAACGATTTTGATGTCATGAATCTCTACATTTCCATTATTTTTTACCGTGATGGCAAAGGTAGCCTGCGTGTCAGGTCTTATGATTTCATCTGGAGTTGTCTTTGTGATCTCCAGGGCGTTTTTCTCTACTTCTGATGGCTTGTACTTGTTTCCAAAATCCAGATTATTCGATGCAACCTCAGTCTGGTCAGAGGCAGTTGCCCTGATCTGGCCATTTTCGGAGACAACTATATTGTAAATATTTTTTTCAGGATAGGTCTGGGTCCAGTCTGTTGAGGATGAAGGCACCTCTTCCAGGGTGTAAGTGCCGGGCAGGATGCCTGTAAATTTATAAGATCCAAGTGTTGCAGCCTCGGAAGAGGTAGTGGTGCTATTGACAACAGTGCCGTCCTGCATCAGGTTTATGGTCCAGCCGCCCAGCAATTCGTTGCCCTCTTTGAACCCATCCCCATCGCTGTCGTTGAACTTCACGCCGGATAGCGAAACCTCTGCGCTGATCACCTGATTGCCGAAGTTCACTTCAGTCGGTTCCACAGCTGTCTGGCCGGAATCTGATCTCTTTACAACGACCTCGCCGGAACTTGATATATCTGCCGTGTAGATATTTCCGGGCGGTTCGGTTTGAATCCATCCCAGCCTCTGTTCCTCTTCAATAGTATAGTTTCCGGGAATTATTCCGGAAAATTCATAGGTGCCATCCGGGCCGGTTATTGCAGTGGCGATTACTGCCCCGCCATTTTTCAGATCAACCGTCCAGCCTGCGAGCCCAGGCTCGCCTGCATCCCTGGCACCATTACCGTTGCTATCCTGAAACTTAATGCCGCCAAAACCTGCAGTACGCACGTTGCCGAAATCAAGATTGCCTGATCCTGGCACGCCGGAAAACAGGGTCACAGTATGAACACTGGGAGACGTAGGATAGGTCTGCAACCAGCCTGGTTGGGAAACCTCATCAACTGTAAAAGTTCCAGGGGCGATTCCTGTGAACTCATAAGCTCCGTCCGCACCGGTTGTTGCTGTAGCGAAGACTATGCCGCCGTTCCTCAGGTTGACCGTCCAGCCTGCGAGTCCAGGCTCGCCTGCATCCCGGACGCCATTTCCGTTCCTGTCCTCGAACTTTGCCCCACCGACGCTTGTGAGATTAATGTTGCCGAAATCAATGTTGGTGGGCCCGGCCTCACCTGATGCGAGATTCAGAGCCTGAGTACCGGGAGCCTTGGGATAAGTTTGCGTCCAGCCATTCTGGACCGCCTCTACAGCGGTGTAGCTGCCAGGAGTGATATTGGTGAAGGAATAGGCTCCACCTGATCCGGTTGTTGTGTTTGCGATAATTGTGCTGCCACTCAACAGGTTAATCGTCCAGCCTTCAAGTCCCGGCTCTCCAGCATCTCTTGCACCATTCCCGTTCAGATCTTCAAACTTCACTCCCGAGAATCCCGTCGGCCTCCAGTTGCCGAAGTCGACATCAGTCGGTCCGGGCGCGCCGGACACGAGAGTCACGCTTTGGGTCCCAGGTGAAACAGGATAGGACTGAGTCCAGCCGCTCTGGATCACCTCAACGACGGTGTAGCTGCCGGGAGCGATATTGGTAAATGAATACGATCCGCCTGATCCGGTTGTAGTATTAGCGACAATTGTGCTGCCGCTCATCAGGTTGACGGTCCAGCCCTCCAATCCCGACTCGCCCGGGTCCCGGACTCCAT
>JGI20214J51650_10000857_pt1 | contig 19081 bp, 15 predicted proteins | sample WetSurMetagenome_FD_51650 | JGI IMG/M metagenome (IMG submission 51650) | reverse complement strand
GCCAACCCCAAGATGTTCAATTCGTTCATCGACGGGACGAAATCCGGCATCGAGATGACCGCGGTGTGTAACGCCACCGGACTCATGGCGCCACCGGACGGTTTGCAGTTTCCGCCGGTGCCGGCCGCCGAGGTCGCCAGGTTCCTGAAGCCCAGAGCCGACGGCGGGACGCTGCCCTACAAGGGGACGGTCGAGGTCATCTCCAGTCTGAATCGGGATATGACCCCGGTGCCCAATCACCTGCAGGTGGGTGTGTACGTGACGTACGAGGCGCCGAGCGAGTACACGCAGCGTTGTTTCAGCGAGTATTGGCTCCTCCCCGACGAGACCGGACAGTACGCCGGTCTGTATCGGCCGTTGCATCTGATCGGGCTGGAACTGGGTGTCAGTGTGGCTTCTGCCGCGCTCCGCGATGAGCCGACCGGGTGCCCGGTTGCGTGGCAGGCGGACGTGGTGGCGACCGCCAAGCGGGATCTCCGTCCGGGTGAGGTGCTGGACGGGGAAGGCGGGTATATGGTGTGGGGAAAGATCCTGCCCGCGGCCACCTCGTTGGCGAAAAATGGTTTGCCCCTCGGGCTTGCCCATACCAAGCTCGTTCGACCGGTTGCGAAAGGAGCGATCGTTACCTGGACGGATGTCGAGGTCGATCGCAAAGATTCCACGGTTGTCTTCCGACGAGAGATGGAGAAGGTCTTTGCGCCCACGGAAACCCCATGAGCCTTCTGCCCGGCGTTGACCGCGCCCGACGAGGTCGCAGCCGATGAGCGACCGGCNGATCCGGACGGGGGGGCTCGCCGTCTCGTTTCGACGCCTGCGAACGGCCAGCCCCACCGAGCGACGGGAGTGGCTCTTCGCCGTCGTGCTTCTCCTGCCCGCGCTGACCATGCTCTTCCTGTTCGTCGCGTACCCGTTCATCCGGGGGATCTGGCTCTCGGTGTTGAATACCACCGTGGGGCGCGAGGGGGATTTCGTCGGTCTCCAGAACTACGTGAAGCTCTGGCACGACAGTATCTTCCANCGCACCACGCAGAACACCTTCATCTACACCGGCATTGCCACGGTGCTGAAACTGGCGCTAGGGATGGCGGTGGCCCTCATGCTCAACATGCTGATCGGGTTCAAGCGCCTCTTGCGGGCCTCCCTGCTCCTGCCGTGGATCATCCCCACGGTCCTGTCCACCTTGGCCTGGAAGTGGATGTTCGATCCCACCTTCAGTATCGTGAACTGGATCCTCTTTCACCTCGGCTTTACGAACGCCCGTGTGGATTGGCTGGGAGGACCCGTGGCCGCCATGTGGTCCGTGATCATGGTGAACGTCTGGCGCGGGATGCCCTTCTTTGCCATCACGCTCTTGGCAGGCCTGCAGACCATCAGCCCGGACATCCAGGAGGCGGCCGCCATCGATGGGGCCAACGCTTGGCAGCGATTCTGGCGGGTGACGTGGCCCCTCTTGATGCCGGTGACGATGGTGGTCATGCTCTTCTCCGTCATCCAGACGTTCGCCGATTTCCAGCTCGTGTACATCTTGACGGGCGGGGGGCCCGTTAACAGCACGCACCTGTTCGCCACGTACGCATACCAGATCGGGATCCAGATCGGGAAGCTCGGCGAGGGAGCGGCAGCGTCTCTGGCCATGTTCCCCTTCCTCTTCCTGGTGGTGGTCTTCCAGCTCTGGTACGTGCGGCGCGGCGAGGGACGCTAAGCCGTTGCCAAAAAAAAATAGTTGACCGGAGAAATTCCGGTAACGGCATAAGGAGCCGTAACGAAACTACAACAAATGGACAGCTTATTTTGTAACGGCTCCTAAGGAGAGGCGAGTGATCACGGGTGCCTGGTGGAAGCGGTGGCTGTGCCTGTATCTGCCGCTAGGGGCGGTGGCCATTCTCGCGCTGTTCCCCTTTTACTACATGGCGGTGACAGCGATCCGGCCGGACCGGGAGATGTACATCCCCTGGAATCGTCCCAACTTCGCCCCGTTCTGGACCGCGCACCCGACGCTGGAGCATTTTGCGCTGCTGTTTCGGGAGACGCTGTTCCTGCGGTGGTTGGTGAACACGTTCGTCATCTCGCTCGGCTCCACGGCTATCTCGCTCTTCTGCGGCCTGCTCGCGGCCTACGCCCTGGCCCGACTGCGCTTCCCGGGGGGCGGGGCCATGGGCACCGGAATTTTCGTGACCTACCTGGTTCCCCAGACGCTCCTGTTCATTCCCCTGGGAGAGGTCATCCGGACGTTCCGGCTCGCGGATTCCCCCTGGGCGCTGATCCTCACCTACCCCACGTTCCTCATTCCGTTCTGCACGTGGCTCATGATGGGTTACTTCCGAACGATCCCCAAGGAGCTGGAGGAGTGCGCCCAGATCGACGGCGCCTCCCGCATACAGGCCATGGTCCGCATCGTCTTTCCGGTGGCCATGCCGGGGATCCTCTCGGCCGGTATCTTCGCGTTCACGCTCTCCTGGAACGAGTTCCTCTACGCTCTCGTCTTCCTGTCCAGCGCCACGCAAAAGACCGTCCCGGTCGGAGTTGTGAGCGAGCTGGTGCGCGGCGACACCTTCTTCTGGGGGCCCCTCATGGCCGGGGCGCTCTTGGGGTCCGTGCCGATCGCTTTCATTTATTCCTTCTTCGTAGAGCAGTACGTCAGCGCCATGACGGGGGCGGTGAAGGGCTAGGAAGGGGTAGACTCGAAAGGCGTGCGCTGAACCGGTGTGGGCGGGGTATTTTGAAAACCCCGGAGCCGTTCAAACCGGCCCCGGGGTTTTTCTATCCGGCGCATATCGCAGGCGGCGGGGAAGGAGCGGAACATCGGTCGAGCGGAGTCCGGTCTAGTCGGCCTCCTCTTCGGCGAATTCAAGTCGCCGGCTTCGGTACTGCACCCAGACCCCCCGCAGGATGACGCCGAAGGCGAGAAGCATGAAGCCCAGCGCGATCGGCCGGTTGAAGAAGATCGTGTACGACCCGGCGGAGATGGCGAGGGCCTGCTTGAGGGCGATCTCCAGCGGCTGCGCCAGAATCGTGGCCAGCACCACCGGCGCCAAGGGGTACCCGAACTTTCGCATCAGGTAGCCGATCACCCCGAAGAGCAGCGACATCCAGACGTCGAACATCAGGAAGCGCACGCTGTAGGCGCCGATCAACGAGAAGACGACGATCAGGGGCCCCAGGATGGGGAACGGGATGAAGGCGATCCGCGCCCAGAACCCCACGAGGGGCAGATTCAGGATCAGCAACATGACGTTGCCGATATACATGCTGGCGATGACGGACCAGACCAGTTGCGGTTGCTCCGTCCACAGCCGTGGACCGGGCTGGATGCCGTACATCATGAGGGCGCCCAGGAGCATCGCTAGTGTGGGGCCTGGCGGGATGCCGAGAGCCAGGAGCGGGATGAACTGCGCGCTGCTGCCGGCGTTGTTGGCTCCCTCGGGCCCCGCGACCCCTTCCATGGCCCCATGGCCGAACTTCTCCGGGTGCTTGGAGAAGCGCTTCTCCACGTCGTAGGCCACGAAGGTGGAGACCGCCGGCCCGCAGCCCGGCAAGAGGCCCAGGAAGAAACCGACGCAGGTGGACCGGATCATGGTGACCCAGGTGTCGCGGATGTCCTGCCAGGTGGGGAGCCAGTTCTTGATCTTGGTGTTGTAGATGTGGGTGATCTCAGTCTCCAGGTTGACGAAGATCTCGCCGAACGCAAAGAGGCCGATCACCACGGCGATGAAGTTGACACCGGCGATGAGCTCGGAGAAGCCGAAGGTGAGGCGGGTGGTCCCGGAGATGGGGTCCATGCCGACCAGGCTGAACATCAGTCCCGCCAGCATTCCAGCCAGCCCCTTGAGCAATGCTTTCTCCGAGAGGCTTACGACCAGGCTTAGCGCCATGAACATCAGGGCGAAGTACTCGGGCGGGCCGAAGGCTAGCGCGACGCTCGCCAGCGCGGGGGCGAAGAAGGTCACCCCGACCAAACTGATCGTCCCGGCCACGAAGGAGGCGATGGCGGCGATACCGAGCGCGGGGCCACCCCGGCCCTGCTTCGCCAGTTCGTAACCGTCCAGGGCCGTCGGCACGGAGGCGGCCTCCCCCGGGATGTTCACCACGATGGCGGTGGTGGACCCCCCATACATGGCCCCGTAGTAGATGGCGGCCATCATGATGATGGCCGGGGCGGGGGGCAGGACGGTGGTGAGGGGGAGCAGGATGGCGATCCCCGAGGTGGGGCCGATGCCGGGGAGCACGCCGACCAGTGTGCCGATCAGGCTGCCGATGAGTGCGAATAGCAGGTTGTATGGAGTAAGGGCGTTCGCAAACCCCTGCCCCAGGAGTTCCCACGAAAAGAGCATAGAGCCTCTGCCCTTCCTGCTTGCGCGTGCCTAGTAGAGCAGCTCCAGGAGGCCGAGCGGGAAACCGAGCCCGAGGAACTCGATGAACACGAAGTGAACCAGCAGGCCGGTGGCCAGGCCCAAGAGGAGCGAGACCCACACACGATACCGGCCGAGATACCAGGACAGACCGGCCACGAAAAGGGTTGTGGTGATGGGGAAGCCGAGCGAGTCCATCACGCCCATGTAGGACACAAGGGACACGAAGGCCACGGCGATTCGGCGGAGACCCTGTCGGTCCGGCCATCGCACCGGCACGGGATCGCCCCGGTATCGTACGGCCAGGATGACGATCCCGGTACCGATGGCCAGGAGACCCCAACCGACCAGGGAGGGCAGGGTGCGGGGGTCGAGACTCTGTCCTGCCATCCCCTTGATTCCGCGGGACGCGAGCAGGGTGACCAGGCCGAGGAGCCCCAGTATGGTTCCGGTGGCCAGGTCGGCGGATTTGAGCGTTCGCATGGGGTCCGCCCCTACTTCTTCGTGGTGTCCGCGTCCTTGAGCGCCTCTTTCCAGAAGGCCTGCTGCCGGACGATCTCGGCCTTGAACTCCTCGGCGCCCATCGCCCGGGAGACAAAACCGTCCTTGCGCATCTGCTCCTTGACCTCCGGGCTGTTGGTGACATCCATGAAGGCCTTCTCCAGCTTCTTGACGGCAAAGTCCGGCACCCCGACAGGGAGGGCGACCCCGCGGGAGACGCCCATGTCGTAATCGAAACCCAACTCCTTGAAGGTGGGCACGTTCTCGAAACCTGGGAACCGCTCCCTGGTGGCGAAGGCGAGCGGCACGAGCTGATCCCGCAAGCGGACCATGTCGTCGCTATACGCGGTGATGGCATCCACGTGGCCGCCCAGCAGATTGGTGACCTGCGAAGCGGAGCCACTGTGGGGGACGAACTGCATCTTGACCCCGGCATCCTTTTCCAGGCTAAGATGGAGGATATGGGTGATGCTCCAGAGGGCCACGCCGCCGATGCTGACCTTGCTGGGATTGGCCTTGGCCGCCGCCAGCAGGTCCTTGACACTCTTGTAGGGGCTATCCTTCCTGACCGCTAGGGCCATGGGGGTGTATTGGAAATCGCAGAGCGGAATGAACTGCTCGGTCTTGTAACCCACATCCTGCATCAACGGTTGCGTGACGATAGTAGGCAGGTTGGTGCCGACGATGGTGTACCCATCGGGCCGGGTGCGCACGAACTGGGCCCAGCCCACGGCCCCGCCCCCGCCGACTTTGTAGTCGATGACGATCTTCTGGCCGAGGATCTTCTCCAGCAGGGGCTGCTGCAACCGGGCGGTGCGGTCCGATTGTCCACCCGGATCCCAGACGACCAGGTAGGTGATCGGCTTGACCGGGTACCGGTCCGCCTCGCCGCGGGCGCAATACCCCGACGCGGCGACAGCCAAGAGTGCCAGAGCGACGAGCGACGCAACCCAGAGCTTTGTGCGCATGGCCTGTCACCTCCGTTGGGGCGTGAACCCGAGTTGCTGACCGAGTCGTTAACCGATCTCCGTTTCTATCCTCACCTGCCAGACGGCTTTGCGCCGGTCCGCGCCGTCACACCATGTAGCTGCCGCCGTTGATGTCGATGCAAACGCCGTTCACGTAACTGGAATCATCGGATGCCAGGAAGGCGATGACGGTCGCCACCTCCTCCGGCTGGGCCAGGCGGCGCAGCGGAATGCCGGCCAGGATCCGCTGTTGCTCGTCGGCGGCTCGGGCCTCCCACTTGGCCTTCACGCGGGCGGTCAGGACGATACTGGGGGCGACGGAGTTCACCCCGATGCCGAATGGGCCGAGCTCCACCGCCATGTGCTTGGTGAGGCCGATGATGCCCGCCTTGGCGGCGCTGTATTGCGGACCGGAAATCCGGCTGAAGTTCCGGCCGGCGAACGAGGAGACGTTGACGATGCGGCCGGACTTCTGGGCTTTCATGACGGGGACGGCCGCGCGGATGGCCAGGAACGCCGACTTGAGATTCAGGGCCACCGTCGCGTCCCAATCCGCCGGCACGATGGTCTCCACCGGTACGGTGGGGGTCCCCATGCCCGCGTTGTTTACCAGGATGTCCAACCGGCCCCACTCGTCCGTCACGCGCCGGACCATCGCCTCGACCTGGCTTTGGTCCAAGGCGTCGCAGGGGACGACCAGCGCGCGGCCCCCGGCGTTCCGGATAGCCAGGGCGGTTTGCTCGAGGTCGGATACCGTGCGGGCGCTCACCGCCACTCGGGCTCCGCGCGCTGCCAGCACTTTGGCCGTGGCCGCGCCGATCCCGCGCGAGGCACCGGTCACCAGAGCGACCCGATCCGTGAGTAGCATGGACACACCTCCACGGGGACAGCGAGAATCAGGACAAAACAGTCACCGGTCCGGGTGCGAGCACGCCGGGCCGGCGCGAATCAGTTCGGCGCACATTCAATACCCGCCCAAAGTTCCTGTCAAGTCGGCCCGTCCGGGAAGCCGGTGAAGCGAACAAACTCTGCGGACGGAGCGGAGTCGAGGTGCGTGCAGGAGTGAAGGCTAGAAAGAAGGCCGTACGTCTGAGCGGCAAAGGCCAAACCGGAGATGGCTGGTCGAGCGGAAGTGATGTGCTCCACGGCACGTTCGCGATGCGCAAATTGACTTTCTGGCCAGGCCTTGATATTCAAGCCGAACCGGAATACGGTATCGGGGTCCGGCGAGCGTTCAACGACGTCTCTGCACACGCGTCACCGCCAGCCAAGGCGGAGAAGGTCAGACTGCCAGGCGACAAAGGACAGCCGGTCAATGAAGAGGGCCGACTGTCGGCTCTCACGTGTCCGTTCTCCATTGCCCGAAGGGAGGCCATTCATGGAATTCGCAGGACAGACGGCAATCGTAACCGGTGTCGCGCGCGGGTTCGGTCGGGCGATCGTGCGGCGCCTGGCCAAAGGCGGCGCGCGGGTGGTCGCGGCCGACGTCAATGTGCCGGGGGCGCAGGAGACGGTCGCCCTCGTCAAGCAGGATGGCGGTGAAGCCATGGCCGTCCAGGTAGATGTGTCTTCGGCGGCCAGCGTGGACGCGCTGGTGAAGACCGCCCTNACCAACTACGGGAACCGGGTGGACATTCTGGTCAACAATGCCGGGATCTGGAAGCTCATCCCGACGGAAGAGACCAGCGAGGAGGAGTGGGACCGGATTGTCAATGTGAACATGAAGGGTACCTTCCTCTGCTGTCGGGCGGTGATCCCCATCATGCGCAAGCAAGGCAAGGGCCACATCGTGAACATCGCCTCCATCGCCGCGCGGAACGGCGGGACGATGGCGGGGATCCACTACGTGGCCTCCAAGGGCGGCGTCCTGGCGATGACCAAGAAACTCGGGAAGGAGTTGGGCCAGTACGGGATCGTGGTCAACGGCATCAATCCCGGAACCAGCGGCACCGAGATGACCAAGGACTGGCCCCAGAGCATCATGGAAGGGATCGTCAAAAACACGCCGCTGGGCCGCCTGGTGGCGCCCGAGGACATCGCCGACGTGGTAGGCTTCCTGGCCTCTGATGCCGCCCGCTTCGTCCATGGCGAGACCGTAGAGGTCAACGGCGGCATCCTTTGCGACTGAGAGGAGACGGAAAGTAACCACAGATTTCGTAGATTGCGCAGATTGAACCGGTGGGGCCTTCTCGCGGGAAATCTGTGAAATCTGCGGAATCTGTGGTTGAATCGGTGCCCGATTTCGTTCGGAGGGAGAAAGGCATGCGCTGGGTTCTGCTCAAAGGCGGGCACGTGTTCGACCCCGAGGATCGGGGGGCGGCGGATGTCTTGATGTTGGGCGGAGAGATTGTCGTCGTCGGGCCGGGGTTGGCGGCGCCGACGGGGGTCGGCGGGGGAGAGATCGTGGACGTCTCGGGCCGCATCCTGCTCCCCGGCCTCATTGACCCGCACATCCACGTCATGGGTGCGAGTGGGATGGGGGGGCCCACCACGCGAAGCACGGACTTGCAGATCGAGCGGATCGCCGGCGCGGGCGTGACGACCGTCGTCTCCCCTTTGGGGGCCGACAGCTTGAGCCGAGACATTCCGTGTCTTCTGGCGCGCGCCGCCGCCCTGGAGCGCGAGGGAATCAGCGCCTACTGCTACACGGGGGGCTGGAAGAACCCGGTGCCGACGCTGACGGGGGACCCGCAGGCGGATGTCGCCTACGTGGATCGCGTGCTGGGTGTCAAGGTGGCGATCGCCGAGCCCATGTCGCCGGCGTACTCACCGGAGGAACTGTGTCGGCTGGCGCATGCCGCCTGGACGGGGGGGCGCTTGGCCGGGAAGCGTTCCGTTCTGCACACGCATGCCGGCGACCTGCCGGAAGGCCTCGCTCCAATCCGGGAAGTTCAGCGGCGGACGGGCATCTCGGCGGAACGACTGGTGGTGACGCATGTGAATCGCAACCCCGATCTCTGGCGACAGGCGATGGAGTTTGCCAAGGCGGGCGGGAGTATCGATCTGACGACGATGCAGCGGCCCGAGACGAATCACCTCCACGCGATCCCGGCGGCCCAGGCGGTGCGGGAAGCCCTGGCGACCGGCGTGCCCGCAGAGCGGATGACGCTCTCGACGGATACCGGCGTGCCCTATCCGAAAATGGACGCCTCCGGCAAGGTGATTGGCCTGTACATGGCGGGTCCCGATGCCATCCTGGGAACCCTCCGAGAACTGGTGCAGGGCGGCCTCTCGTGGGGCGCTGCTGCGGCGTTCGCGACAGCCAACACCGCGGGGCTCCTCGGGCTCTCGCGAAAAGGGCGGCTTGCCGCTGGCGCCGATGCCGACATCCTGATCCTGGATGCGAGCGGGCAGGTCGATCGCGTATTCGCGCGAGGTCGCGAACTGGTCACGGGTGGACGGCCGGTAGTCTGGGGGGCGTTCGGCGGGTACGCGGGCGCGTGAGACGCCCGCCGATCGCGTCGCGCATCCTGTCCAGAGGATGGGCTGTATCCACTCTTCCGCCCGGCGCGGCGATGCTCCGCCGGGCCGGGCACGACGAACGTAGGAGACATGCATGACCAACTATCGGATTACGGTGATTCCGGGCGACGGAATCGGTCACGAGGTCATGGCGGAAGCGCTCAAGCTGCTGCGGGCGGTCGAGGGCGCGTTCCCGGGACTGGCATTCACCTGCCGAGAGTATCCGGCCGGGGCTAAATGCGTGCAAGAGAGAGGGACCGATCTTCCCGACGAGACACTGGCCGCTTGCAAGGCGGGCGATGCCATCCTGTTCGGCGCCGCCGGCCTACCGGCCGTGCGATTGCCCGACGGGACGGAGATCCGGCCCCAGATCAAACTCCGGAAACTCCTGGACCTCTACGCTGGCGTGCGGCCGATCAAGCGGTATGCGGGAGTTCCACCCGTCCTCACCGGCGACCCGGCGATCGACTACGTGATCATGCGGGAGAATACCGAAGGTCTGTTCGCCTCCGAGGCCGGCGGCGCCCGTGTCGGAGAGCACGTGGTCGTGGACAGCCTAGTCATCACGCGACCGGGAACAGAACGGATCGTCCGCTGGGCCTTCAAGCTGGCGATGCAACGCCAGGGGGCGCCCGCCGACGGGGTGCGCCGGGTGACCTGCGTGGACAAGGCGAACATCTTCCAGAGCATGGCCTTCTTCCGACAGATCTTCTACGAGGTGGCGAAAGGGTTTCCGGCCGTGCAAGCGGAGCACGCCTACGTGGATGCCATGACCATGTACATGGTCCAGCGGCCGCTCCGCTACGATGTCATGGTCTCCGAGAACATGTTCGGGGACATCATCTCGGACCTCGGGGCTGGCACCGTGGGTGGCCTGGGGATCGCCCCGTCAGGCGACATCGGCGATATCTACGGCCTCTTCCAGCCGTCCCATGGGACCGCGCCGGACATCGCCGGGAAGGGAATCGCCAATCCCATCGCGCAGATCCTCTCGGCGCGCATGATGCTGGAGTGGCTGGCCGAGACGAAGCACGACCCGCAGTGCGCGCAGGCCGCAGAGGCGATCGAGCGGGCCGTCGAGAAGACGCTGGCCGACCGGAAGAACCACACGGCGGATATTGGCGGCACCGCGAAGACGGCGGCGGTGGGGGACGCGGTGGCCAAGGCGGTGGCAACGGGAAATTAGGCAACTGGGCGACTCGGCGACTCGGAGATTGGAAAACACGCGAGAGTTCAGCCGGCGCTTTTCCCGGTTGCCAAGTTGCCAGGTTGCCATATCGCCCACCACACTGCATGGACGGCCGGCAGACTTTGGAGGGTGAGGTGGATCTCCGCGGCGTGATCGAGTTGCACGTGCACGCGGGGCCGGACGTGCGGCCACGCAAGATGGATGCGCTGACCTTGGTCCGGGCGGCCAAGGCGGCGGGTATGCGCGCTCTGCTACTTAAGTCCCACGACACGATCACGGCCGATCTGGCGCAGGTCGTCGAAGCGGCGGTAGACGGCATCCGGGTTTTCGGCGCCGTGACCCTGAACGAGGCCGTGGGCGGATTCAATCCCGCGGCGGTGAAGGCGGCCCTGGCTCTCGGAGCGAGGGAAGTGTTCATGCCGACCTTCTCGGCCGCCCATCATAGGCGCCAAGAGGGGAAGGGTGCGGGTCTGAGCGTGCTCGACGGCACCGGGACCGTTCGCAACGAGGTGAGGCAGATCCTTGATCTCGTGGCCCAGGCGGATGTGATCCTGGGGACCTCGCACCTGGCGCCCGAGGAGAGCCTGGCCCTGGTCCGGGCGGCGCGCCAGGCGGGGGTTCGTAAGGTCCTGGTCAGCCACCCCGAAATCGGCTTCCTGGCCATCCCACTGGACATTCAGCGGGCCATGGCCGCCGAAGGCGCATACTTCGAACGGATGCACCTGCACGGGAATAGTTGCGTTGACTGGGCAGGTCTTGCTGCAGTGATGCGGGCGGTCGGGATTGCCCGGACGGTCTTGGTGACCGACCTGGGTCGCGCGGACGCGGTAGATCCCGTCGCCGGCATGCAGGAGATGCTCGAAGAACTGGGAAAGCAGGGCTTCAGCCGGGCCGAGTTGGATCTCATGGCCCAACGGACCCCGGCGCGCCTGCTGAATCTAAACGACGAAGTGTAGACCGCCAAGGGCGCAACGTTGGGTTCCGGCAATTGGGNAATTGGGCAACTGGGGAGGCGAGCCGAGCGGGTGGCCCTGTTTGCCGGATTGCCCAATCGCCACATTGCCCGAACCCAACCGTTGCAGCTGATGTTCTCGCGTGGGCAGATNTTCCTTCGCGGTTCATCTCCGCGGTGCTGGGCACGTGGGACTCTTCTTGCCGGCAGGATTCTCGTCAACTCCGGGAAACGGATCCCCTTGTGCTTCTTGTGCGTTTTGTGGTGAATCGTTTCGGCTGAAGGAGGTTCGGAATGGAACGACCGATTCTTGGAATCACCATGGGGGACCCGGCGAGCGTCGGGCCCGAGATCGCGGCCAAGGCATTGGCGGAGGCGGACGTGTACGCGAAGTCGCGCCCGTTCGTCCTGGGGGACAAGGCCGTCATGGCGGACACCCTGCGGTTCACGAAGCTCCCCCTAACGCTCCACCCCATCACGAAGCTCCAGGAGGCCCGCTTCACGCTTGGCACCGTGGACCTGCTGGATTTCTCCAACGTGGACATGACCGTGCATCAGTACGGCAAGGTCAGCGCCATGTGCGGCAAGGCCTCGGTGGAGTATATCGAGAGGGGCATCGCCATGGCCATGGCGAACGAAATCGACGCGGTGGTCACGGGGCCCATCCACAAGGAGTCCATCAACCAGGCCGGCTGTCCCCACCCGGGCCACACGGAGATCTTCGGCACGCTCACGGGTACCAAGGACTACGCCATGATGTTGGTAGGGGGCGATCTGCGGGTCGTACACGTCTCCACCCACGTCTCGCTCCGTCAGGCCATCGAGCGGACCAGGAAGCCGCGCATCCTCACCGTGATCCGTCTGGCCAACCGGGCGTTGAAGGCGCTTGGTATCGCCGAGCCCAAGATCGCCGTGGCCGGCTTGAATCCCCACGCCGGCGAGCACGGCCTGTTCGGGGATGAAGAAATCAAAGAGATCACTCCGGCCATCGAGGAGGCGCGAGCGGAAGGGATCACGGTGGATGGTCCCATCGCACCTGATACGGTTTTCGGTCGGACCCGCGGCGGTCTCTACGACATCGTCGTCTGCATGTACCACGATCAGGGGCACATCCCCCTGAAGACTCTCGGCTTCACCTTCGACAAGGCCACCCAGAAGTGGACGTCGGTGGCGGGGGTGAACGTCACGCTCGGCCTGCCGATCATCCGCACATCCGTGGACCACGGGACGGCCTTCGGCAAGGCCGGCAAGGGCACCGCCGCCCACGACAGCATGCTGGACGCCATCGAGGTGGCGGTGAAGCTGGCGCAGGGACGAAANGCCGGTCTGTTCGCCTGATTTCGTAACGGATCCTAACGATATCAGGCGATCTCTGCTAATTGCAGACATCGCCCGCTCCTCCTGTCCAACTGCAAGTTAGCCTTGACAACCGCCGTGCGGTTTCGATAACTTCACATCGCGAAATAGATTTTCGACAGGCGAAAATGTAGAAATGTCCGCCTGTGAGTCAACTACTGTGCGGCGATCCCTTCCCGAGAAAGCCGAGCGCGCTGGCGGCGCGGGAGAAGGACCGATGGCACCACGTCGGCAGGGCGAGCGGCAAGGGGAAACCGTCCAGGCGGTGGTGCGGGCCCTCACGTTGCTGGACGCCCTCGGGAAAAGCCGGGGGGAGGTCGGCATCGCGGAATTGAGCAAGCAGGTCGAGATTCACGTCAGCACTGCGCATCGCCTTCTCGCCACGCTCATCACGCAAGGGTACGCGAGGCAGAATCCCGAAACCGGGCGGTACGCCCTGGGCGCCAAGGCGTTTCACCTGGCCGAGTCGTACCTTGGCCAACTGGATCTCCGTCACACCGTCCGGCCCATCCTGGACCGACTCAGCCGGGAGACGGGAGAGACGGCGAACCTCGTCATCCTCGACGGACGAGAAGTCCTCTATCTCGACAAAGTCGAGAGCCCGCAGAGCCTCCGGATCTTCTCCCGCATCGGTCGCCGCGCGCCCTTGCATTGCACGGCGGCCGGAAAGGTGCTCTTGGCCGCGCGCGCATGGTCTGAGGCGCAGCGACTGCTTGGCCCGGATCCGCTGGAGCGTTTCACGCCGCGCACGGTCCTTCGTTTGGAGGCGCTACGGCGAGGATTGGAAGCGATCCGGGNCGAGGATGTCGCGTTCGATCGCGAGGAGTGTGAGGAGGGGGCNACGTGCATCGCCACCCCAGTCCGAAGCGCGCAGGGCGACACGGTGGCTGCCATGAGCATCTCGGGGCCCACGCTCCGGATGCAACCGGAGCGCATCCGAGAGTTGACGTCGGTAGTCCTTCGGATGGGACGAGAAGCGTCGGAACAGCTTGGCTGCATCACGAGGTCCATGGATGTTCCTCGGAGTCCGTCGGAAAAGACGAGTCGGANAGGGAGGTGAGAGTCGCGGGAATCGCGGGCATTTCATGAGGTGGGAAGGTCTTGGTCGGTCAGAACGCAACTTGGGGTCGGAGGGGGATTCCCAGGCGCGACATGCGAAAAGGAGACGGCAATGAGCCCAGATCCGAAGCTGTCCGCGGTTGATCCTGGTCACGGCGCCACGTTCGAGGTTGCGGATTTTCCTGAACCACCGCGAGACCTGAATTTTCGAAAGCTGATGGCGATCCTCGGCCCCGCGGTCATCGCCCTGGGCGGGACCATCGGAGGCGGGGAGTGGCTGGTCGGCCCCTCTCTCTTCGTGCAATGGGGCCTGGCGCTGCTCTGGATCACCACCGTTTCGTCGCTGCTTCAGGTGTTCCTGAACCTGGAGATGTGCCGGTACACCCTCTACACGGGCGAGCCCATCACCGTGGGTTTCATGCGGCTCGCCCCCGGCAGGAAGTTCTGGGGCATCCTCTTCACCACCGTGGGATTCCTTGAGCGGGCCCTGCCAGGGTGGGCCTTGGGAACGGCGACGGCGATCGCCGCCCTTCAACTCGGCAAGATCCCCGCGGCGGGGGACCGGGGGACGGTCGTATTCTGGGGCTACCTCGTGTTCGCCTCGTGCTGCCTGATCATCTGCATGGGCAAGACGATCGAGCGCACCCTGGAGTGGGCCAACTGGATCATGATGATCGTGGTCTTGGGCGGCCTGTTCCTCCTCGACCTGTACATCGTCCCGGCCTCGGTCTGGTGGGAAGGCATCACGGGATTCTTCCAATTCGGCTACATCCCGAAAGGCGTAGACATGCTCCTCTTGGGAGCCCTGGTCGGGTACTCGGCCTATGGCGGCTTCGGTAATAACGCCATCACGAACTGGTACCGTGACAAGGGCTACGGAATGGGCGGCAAGGTGGGCTACATCCCGGCCGCCATCGGCGGCAAGGAAGTCCACGTCTCTCACGTCGGTAAGATCGCTCCGGAGACCCTAGAGAACCTGAACCGCTTCAAGGGCTGGTGGAAACTCCTGAACATTGACCAATGGTTCGTGTTCTATGGCGGGGCCATGCTGGGAATGTTCCTGCCCGGAATCCTCTACGTCGGCACCTTGCCCCGCGGACAGAAGCTTCCAGCCTGGGGCATCGCCGCGTCCGCTGCCAGTGGTCTGGTTCAACAGATGGGGAATTTCGGCTGGTTCCTGGCGTTGTTCTTCGGCTTCTGGATTCTGTACAGCACCGCCATCAGCAACGTGGACCTGGTCGTCCGGCAGACCACGGACATGCTTTGGTCCAGTGTTGAGGGGATCCGGCGTTGGGCGAAGGCCGACATTCGGAAGGTGTACTACACGCTGCTGATCGTGTTCTTCGCCTGGGGCGTCGCGTTCGTGAACATCACCCTGCCCCTGGTGATCTTTGCGGTCAGCGCGAACATCGCCAACTTCACCATGGCCCTGTCGGCCGCTCTAACCATCCGGGCGCAGCGGAAGTTCCTGCCCAAGGAGTATCGCGGGAGNACGTTCCGCGTGGTGGTGTTGGTCCTGAACGTCCTGTTCTTCGGTTTCTTCTTCTGCGTGTTCATTCTGAGTCAGTTCTTCGGTCTGAAGTTCTAACGTCTTGAGGCCATCTGCCCCCGGCTGGCGCCGGGGGTAGATGGCGGGAGATTCCTAGATGCCCAAGATGCCCGTGATGGAAGCCGCCGTGAAGATCATGGAGAGCGAAGGGGTGGACGTCTGCTTCGGGATTCCCGGAGCGGCTATCCTGCCTCTCTACAAGGCGCTCTCGAAGTCCAGCAAGATCAAGCACCTGACCATGCGGCATGAGGAAGGGGCCACCCATTCCGCCGACGGCTGGGCGCGCATCACGGGAAAGGTCGGCGTCGCCATCGGCACCTCCGGCCCCGCCGGCACGAACATGATTACGGGCCTGTACACCTGCATGGCCGACTCGATCCCCATCGTCTGCATCACCGGCCAGGCGTTGAAGGCGAACCTCCATAAGGAGGCCTTCCAGGCGGTGGACATTGCGGAGATCGCGAAACCGGTGGCCAAGAAAACCTACTGCGTCAAGGAAGCCGCCCAGATCCCGCAGGTCTTCCGCGAGGCCTTCCGCATCGCCCGTGAGGGGCGGCCGGGTCCGGTATTGATTGATCTGCCGCTCGACGTCCAGCGCGGGGAAGTGGAGTACGATCCGGACATCGACGCGCCGCTGGAGGTCTTCAAGCCCTCGCCCGATGCGCGCAAGATCAAGCGNGCGATGGAGATGCTTCTCAAGGCCGAGCGGCCGATTTTGATGATGGGCGGCGGCGTGATGCTGGCCCGCGCTAGCCAGCAGTTCGTCGAGTTGGCCGAGTACCTACAGATTCCCGTGATCCCCACCTATATGGCGGAGGGCGGCATCGCCTTCGATCATCCGCTCTACGGCGGCCGGGTCGGCCTGCAGACGAACACGCGGGGCGGCAATAAGCTGTTCCTGGAGTCGGACCTGGTGCTGGCGATCGGCGCCCGCTTCGCGGAGCGGCACACCGGCGACCTGGCCGTGTATCGCGGGGAGCGAAAATTCATCCACGTCGACATCGAGCCGACCGTGATCGGGAAGGTCTTTCCGGCGGACCTTGGCATCGTGTCGGACGCCAAGCTGGCCGTGGAGGGCCTGACCCGGGTGGCGAGGGAGATGACGACCAAACGCTCGGCCGGCGACTGGTCCAAGAAGGCCGCCGACTACAAGCGCCGCTTCCGCCGCAAGATGGACTTCGACCAGGTGCCCATCAAGCCGCAGCGGGCTTTCAAGGAGATTAACGAGTTCTTCGACCCCGACACCATCTTCGTGACGGCGATCGGCCTCTACCAGATCTGGTCGGGACAGTTCCAGGAGATCCAGAAGCCGTACACCTATTTCTGCTGCGGGCAGGCGGGTCCGCTGGGGTGGGAGGTGCCGGCCTGCATGGGGATCAAGCTGGGGAAGCCCGGCGCCCAGGTGGTGGGCATCGTGGGCGACTATTCCTTCCAATTCCTGCTGGGCGATCTGGCCACTGCCGTGCAGAACAACGTGCCCTACGTCATCGTGATGCTGAATAACGGCTACCTGTCGCTCATTCGGCAACCGTCGAAGTATGCCTACGAGATGAACTACGCCGTGGACATCGGCTATGGGGACGGCTACGGTCCCGACTTCGTGAAGATCGTGGAAGGCTTCGGTGGGCTAGGGCGCCGGGTGATTAAACCAGAGGAGATCAAGCCGGCCCTGGCGTGGGCAGTGCAGGAGTCCAACGCGCGGAAGATCCCGGTCATCGTCGAGATCCGCGAGGATCGCGAAACCGATGCGGCCATGGGCGTCTCGATCGACAAGATCGTGGAGCGCGATCCGGTGATCGACATCCCGGCGGATGCCCCGGTGACCGAGCCGGCTGCCGTACGGTAGCGCCAATCCTCGCTCGGGCGTCTGACCTTCGGGCACCCGGTCTGCCGACCGGGTGCCCGAAACGTTGTCGGGGTCCATGCTCTTCCGTCTCACGTTTGGCTCATCCGGACAAGGCAACCTTCNAAAAAAACGAAGCCAAAATTGGCTTGACAGTGGGGCTCGAAAGAATTATGACAGCGCTGTCATGACAGCGCTGTCAGAGCCAGCAAAAGCTGGGGCAGTTACCCTCGCGGATATCGCGCGCCGGGCCGGCGTGTCTTCGATCACGGCATCCCGCGCGTTGCGCCCAAACGGCGTGGTCGCCCAGACCACTCGTGCGAGAGTGCTGGCCGCGGCCGCCGAGCTGGGCTACGTCCCGAACCTGCTGGCGCGGGGCCTCGTCCAGAATCGCACCGCCACGGTCGGTGTGGTTGTACTGGAGCTCTCCAATCCGTTCTTCGTTCCGATGTTAAGCGCCGTCGAGAGCATCGCGGCCAAGCGAGATTTTTTGGTGGTGGTCGGTGAATCGAGAAGGGATGCGGACAAGGAGCGGCGGTACGTCGAGCAGTTTCAGCAACTTCGGATCGGCGGCATCATCGTCACCACAGCGTCGCGACAGTTTGACCATCTCGCCTCGGCGCGCGCCGGGGGGACACCCGTGGTGCTGATGGCCCGGCGCTGGGAGGAAGGGGATTACGTCACCGCCGACCACGTGGAGGCCGGGCGCTTGGTGGCGAGGCATCTGCTGTCGCGCGATTACCGTCGCATCGGTCTGGTCTGGACGCACGAGCCCGAGAACACCGCCATCGAGGAGCGCATCCATGGCGTCCGGCAGGTATTCGCGGAAGCGGGGGTCGAGTTGCCGCCCCGATGGGACCTGCGAACCCCCACGACCCTGCTCGAGGATGGCATGGAAGCGGCCGACCGGTTTCTGGCCATGGCGGACCGGCCCAGGGCCGTCTTTGTGTCCACTGACCGACAAGCGATGGGGTTCGTCGAGCGTGTGGTTTCGCAGGGGGTCCGGGTCCCGGAAGACCTGGCCATCGTGGGCTATGACGACATCCCGTTCGCGGCGTGCGCCCGGGTGCCGTTGACCACGGTGGCCATCCCGATGCGGCGGATGGGGGAATTGGCGGCGGAGCTTCTCTTCGATCGGATGGAGGGGAAGGGGCCGCGCGAGAGCCAACAGACGCTGTTGGCGCCCGAGTTGGTGATCCGGGCCTCGTGTCCGTGATGGGGTGGCGTGGGCGAAATGGGTGGGGCGAGGTTGGCCCGGCAATGGGGTCGGGCTTACCCTTGGGACACAGGAGGGACGTCATGCGCGGCAAAGTGGGCTGGCTCGTAGGGATGCTGTGCACTCTGACGGTTGCGTTGAACAGCGCGGCGTACGGGGTGGAGCTGAAGTGGTGGTCCCATTGGGCGATCGAGGACAACAAGAAGGCGGTGCTCTTCGAGGTCAAGAAGCGGTTCGAGGCCAAGCATCCGGGGAACACGGTGAACCTCACGTTTTACGAGAAGCAGAACATGTTCCCGACGTTGCGAGCCACCTTCACGGCGGGTTCCGGTTTTCCGGACGTCTTCTATTACGAAGCGGACGTCCCGGAGTTCATCCCCGCCGGCTGGCTGGCGGACTTGTCCACGGGCATCCGTTGGGAGAACATCGAGCCCAGCGCCAAGGCCTTCTGGACCCGACCCGGCCCGGGCGGCAAGATGGGGCCGTGGGCGGTCGCGGTGGAGTCCGCGTCCGACGAGCTGTACTACAACAAGAAAATGTTCAGCCAGCTTGGGATCACGGTGCCGGCCAACGGGGCGTTCACGCAAGACCAGTTCAAGGACGTGGTGGGCAAGTGCGTCAAGTCGGGTGTGGCGGC
>JGI20214J51650_10000856_pt1 | contig 19092 bp, 14 predicted proteins | sample WetSurMetagenome_FD_51650 | JGI IMG/M metagenome (IMG submission 51650) | reverse complement strand
AACCGTCACCAAGGCCGGAATTTTCGCGCTCATCGGCGACGGGTACCGCCATACCCTCCTCGAAGCGGTCTCCGACCCCGTGCTTGGAACGCTGTTCCTTCCCAACGAGAAAAAAATGTCCTCGCGCCACCGCTGGATTGCGTTCACCGGCCAGCCGGGCGGCGCGCTCGTGATAGACGAAGGCGCCGCGCGCGCCGTTGTGAAGAACGGTAAAAGCCTCCTTCCGGCGGGCGTGCAAAAGGTGCTCGGCACCTTCAAGGTCGGCGACATGGTCGACATCCAAAACGAGAAAAGGCAGGTCGTGGCGCGCGGGCTCGTCAACTATTCGTCCTTGGACGCGGAAAAGATTGCCGGTTGCAAAACGCTTGACATCGTGCACAGAATAGGCCAAAAGACCTTCGACGAAATGATCCACCGCGACAATCTGGTTGTCCTCTAACCGCCCCACTGAGGTATTTTTACCCCTTGCGCACCTCCGTTCGTGGTGGGCTCAGGTCGAACCATGTACGTTCATCCACGGCTGCACCCGAGACGTGCGCGAACCGACATATCTATGGGGAGTTTCCCATGCCCGTCTCCGTACTCCAGAAAAAAATCGACGCGATCGCGCGGAATGCGCGCACGGCAAGCCGCCTGTTGGCCGATGTTCCACAGGCCAAGGTAAACGCTTGCCTCCTCGCCATGGCGTCCCTGCTCGACGAACAAAAAACCGGCATCCTCCGGGCGAACCGGAAGGATGTGGCGCTTGCGGTGAAAAAGAACCTCCCAGGCCCCATGATCGAGCGCCTTACGCTGTCCGACAAGACCTTCGAATCCATGAAGCGCGGCCTCGTCGAGGTCGCCGCGCTTTCGGCACCGGCGGGTGAACGGTTCGACGAGCGCACACGGCCCAACGGACTCAAGATTTTTAAGATGCGCGTGCCCATCGGCGTCATCGCCATCATATACGAATCCCGTCCCAACGTGACGGTCGACGCCGCCTCGCTGTGCCTCAAATCGGGCAACGGCGTGATTCTGCGCGGCGGCAGCGAGGCGTTCTTCACCAACAAGGCTCTGGCCGCGCAGTTCTCGGTCGCCTGCGAAAACAGCGGGCTTCCCCGCGCGGCTATCCAGCTCGTTCCCACCACCGAACGCAAGGCCATCGATTTACTTTTACACAAAGACGAGGACATCGATCTCGTCATCCCCCGCGGCGGCGAGGGGCTCATCCGTGCGGTGGTTGAAAAATCCCGCATACCGGTCATCAAGCATTATAAAGGCGTGTGCCACGTTTTCGTGTCACGCAACGCCGACATGGCCAAGGCCGTGGCCATCGCCGTGAACGCGAAGGTCCAGCGGCCTTCGGTGTGCAACGCAATGGAAACCCTGCTGCTCGACGCCGCGCTCCCCGACGACTCCAAAAAACGGATTATCGAAGCGCTCATTCTCGACGGCGTCCGCATTTTCGGCGATCCTGCGGCGCGAAAACTCGTGAAGGGCATCGAACGCGCATCCGAGGCAGACTGGTTCGCCGAGTACCTCGATCTGCGCCTTGCGGTGCGCGTGGTGGACGGAGTGAACGCCGCAATCGCGCACATCAACACATACGGCTCGCGCCACACCGACGCCATCGTGACGGAATCGAAAGATGAAGCGGATATGTTCCTGCGCCTCGTGGACTCATCGTCCGTGATGCACAACGCGAGCACCCGGTTTTCCGACGGCGGCGAGTACGGGATGGGCGCGGAGATAGGTATCTCGACCGACAAGCTCCACGCAAGGGGACCGATGGGATTGGCCGATTTGACGACCTACAAGTGGATTGTCGAGGGCAACGGGCAGATCAGGCAATAATTTAGTTTTATCAAGAATAATACCTGGGGAGAGGTTTCTCCCCCGGCCTCCTCACCACTGCGCGGTAGCTGGGTCCTCGGCACTCCCCTCTCCAGGGTAGCCCCCGTGGCAGTGCGGCGGCAAGCCCGAAACGTTGTTGTGGGGGGCACCAAGAAGCGCCGGACGGCCGACCAGCTTGACAATCAAAAAGCGATGTTTCATCCAACTACTATGAATTGGGATAAAACTATGAATAACCTTCTCGACATCATCAAATTCGACGCCAACGGCCTCGTCCCCGTCATCGCGCAGGACGTAAAGACGAACCGCGTGCTCATGATGGCCTACATGAACCGCGAGACCCTCCAAGAAACCCTGGCGACAGGCAAGATGGTCTATTACAGCCGGAGCAGGAAAAAACGCTGGCTCAAGGGGGAAACCTCCGGCCATTTCCAGACCGTGCGCGAGGCGCGCGTCGACTGCGACGGCGACACGCTGCTGTTCCTCATCGAACAAGCGGGCGCCGCGTGCCACGAGGGATATTTCTCGTGCTTCTTCCGCAAACGTGACGGCGAAGAATGGGTAATCGCCGACGTCAAGCCATCCTGACGCGAACCAATATGTTGTCGAACGCTTCCGATACCCTTTCCCGCCTGCTTGACATCGGCATAATCCCCATCGTGCGCATCCCGGATGCGGGAAAGGTCTCACGCGTCGCCGAAGCGCTCATCGCGGGCGGCATTCCCGCCCTGGAGATTTCCCTGTCCCTCCCCGGCTCGCTCGCGATACTCGAAACCGTTGCGAAGGCCTTCGGCGAAAAGTTGACTCTCGGTGCGGGGACCGTGCTTTCCGCAGCCGCCGTGCGCGACGCAGTCGCGGCCGGCGCACGGTATATCGTTGCCCCAAACACCGATAATTCCGTCATACAGGAATGCAAAAAGGCGGGCGTCCCCGTCTTCCCAGGCGCGCTCACTCCCACCGAAATCATGGCCGCCCTCGGCGCGGGCGCCGATGCTATTAAGGTTTTTCCGTGTGACGCCATGGGCGGCCCCGGCTACATCCGTTCGCTTCTTGCTCCGTTTCCAGGAGCGCGCCTCTTTCCCTGCGGCGGCGTGAGCGAGGCAAACGCGGCGGATTATTTTTCCGCCGGGGCCGCGGCGCTGTTCACCGGGACGCGGCTCGTCGACACGATCGCGGTTGAAACGAGCCGCTTCGACACCATAACCGGAAAGGCCCGGCAACTTTCACTTATTGCCGGCTCGGCACGGAGCCGCGGACGATGAAGTCAAAGAAACATACCCCTATTCGGAATAAAAAGCGCGGGGTGCGCGCCGTGGCCACGGCAGCGGCGGTGCCTGCCCATGTCGGCAACGTGGAGCGTGAAAGCAAAACCGCCTTCATCGAAGTGAGCCTCGACAACCTTATTGGTAATGTAAACGAGATTCGCAAGGCGATTCCCGGAGATAAGGGCATAATGGCGGTCGTAAAGGACCTCGCCTATGGCTGCGGAGCCGTCCCGGTGTCCAGAACCCTCGAGGAAACCGGAATCTCCTGGCTCGCGGTCGCGACCGCGGCAGAGGCCCGTTCCATCCGCGATGGAGGCGTATTGCTTCCAATCCTCGTTCTTGGAAGCGGTTCCGCGGGCGAAATAGACTGGGGCAGCACCACGCACGTCATCTGCACCTGCAACGATCTTCACGATCTTGAAACCATGCGTTCCACCGGCGAAAAGGTGAGATTCCATCTGAACATCGATACCGGCATGGGGCGGCTCGGGCTCTCGGGCGAAGAAATCGCACGGGCAATCGACTTCACAAAAAAGCACCCGAAGCTCGAATGCGAAGGCGCCTTTACGCACCTTGCCTGCGCAGACGCTCCCGCCGACGACACCGTCGAAATGCAGATCAAGAAGTTCCGGGATGCTCTCGACCGTCTCAGGAGCGGCGGAATTTCCCCTCGTCATATCCATTACGCCAACAGCGCCGCAATAATGCGCCACCCGCTCACTTCGGAATGCACTCTGGTGCGGCCCGGCATCGCGCTGTACGGGTGCAGGCCGGACCCGCTGCAGGACTTCGAGCTTTCCCTGCGCCCCGTGGTGTCGCTAAAAGCGCCGGTGATGAAAATCAAAAAAGTGCCGGAAGGTACCCCAATCAGCTACGGAGCTCGATACGTTACGCCCCACGAAACCAATATTGCCACGATTCCTCTCGGATACGGCATCGGGCTGCCGCGGAAGCTCACGGGATTAGGCGAGGTACTTATCCGCGGGAAACGTTACCCAATTGCCGGTACCGTGACCATGGACTACATAATGGTCGATCTCGGCCCGGAAACCGACGTTTGCGTGGGCGACAGTGCCGTTGCAATCGGAAGCCAGGGCGGCGAATGCATCTCCCCCGACGAAGTCGCGGCGAAATGCGGAACCATCGCCTACGAAATAATGTGCGGCCTCAGCACGAGGCTTGCAAGGTATTTCACGCGCAATGGCGAAGTGACCAGGAAACAGGAAGGCTTTTTCTTCTAGCCTTCACATTTTCGCCGGCATCGGTATCTTTTCAAGCTCGGAAGAAAACGATTTTTCCCGTATGCATGCCGACGTCCGGATACCTCATATCCCCAAGGAAATCCGTGCGCCGGACTTCTCCTACCGTGCGTAATGATGCCGGTTGCCTATGCGATCCAATTTCATCTCCACCCGACGAGCATCCTTCTTAAAAAAGGCATTGAGCGCCGCATTCTGCTTTCTTGCATGCGCGCAATGCATCTGTACCTCCTTGTCGGCGAACCGCAATTCGACGTTGCGCGTCCTGCCGTTGGGAGATTCCATAACATCCGGCGATACGGCTCACGATTCCTACCGTCGACCCTTGTGGAAGCTGCTCGACAGCGCCGGATATCAAGTGGACTTTATCGGTTCGACGAAAATGAATGCGGGCGGTCCTCCCCCGGACACCGATTTCGACCGGGACAATGAAGGGCACTACGGATGGCGCGCGGATCAAATCGCCGAGAGTCTGCCCGGCTGGTTGAAGCTTTACACTCCGGATGTCGTGCTGATGCACATCGGAACAAACGATATTGCACAGGGAAAAACGGTCGGGCAAACCGTAGCCGAGATAGAAACAATTATCGGCGAGGCAAGGGATTCGAATCCAAAGGTCGTTATTTTGCTGGCGCTCATCATACCCAACCCGTTCGGGGTTGATTCCTTAAACGCGGCATTGCCGGTTCTTGCCGACAGCTTGAGCACCGGCTTGTCACCCGTGAATATCGTCGATCAAAATTTCGGATTCGATCCCATTGTAGACAGCTACGACGGAGCGCATCCGAATGCGGACGGCGAGCGAAAAATGGCCGGCAAATGGTACGGTGCGCTTGAACCGTTTCTGAAGTGACCCACGGGGCATCCCGCCGGGCTTATGTGAAAGAATCGGCGCGTTTCCACGGTTCAACTCCCAGCGCCCTCATCGCCTCGCCCACCGTAAAGAACGATCCCGCGACGCAGATGATTTCTTCCGATGACTCCATCCCGGCCGCCACGGCCTCGGACACGGAAGGAATTTCAATCGTCTCGCCGTCAAAGTCGGCGGGCACGCTCTTCTTCAGCTCCGCCGTTTCCGCGCTGCGGTCGGTGTCCGGTTTAGTCAGGATGATTTTTGATGCGACGTCGCAATAATTTTTCAATATCCCCGCCGTGTCCTTGTCCTTCATGATACCCGTGACCATGCAGGCCTTGTTTCCCGGAAATCTCGCGGCAAAGGTTTCCGCAAATGCCCGCGCCGCATCCGGATTGTGGCCGACATCGAATACGACGGTTTTACCTTGTATCCGTAACGTCTGGAAACGGCCCGGCAAAAACGTGTTCCCGATTCCATCGGCGACAGCTTCCCCATCATTGAATCCCGCCGTCTCAAGCGCCGTGATTGCGAGAAGCGCGTTTGCAACCTGGTACTTTCCCGCCAACGGCACTTCGTACTTCCGGCCATGATGGATGAGGCATGGATTGACATCGGTTTGACGAACGCGCGCCGGTGAGACGAACAGGCATAAACTTCCGCTCCGAAGGCATCGGTCGCGGGCATTCTTGCGTATCTCCCGGTCATCAGGTTCGAGCATCACCAGGGGAATATCCTTCTTGACGATGCCGAGTTTTTCCGTTGCGATGGAAATCAAATCATTGCCGAGAAGGCTCGAATGATCCATCGCGAGTCTCGTTATCACGCTCACAGCGGGCCGTACTATGTTCGTTGAGTCGAGACGGCCGCCAAGTCCGGTTTCAAACACCGCCCAATCGAGCTTTTCCCGCTTGAACAACTCGAACGCGATTAGCGTGACGGCCTCGAAAAACGTGAGCCCGAGTTCCTCAATAGCGGGTTCAATGTCCCGATACACACCGACCCACGAATCGGACGAGACCGGTTTGCCGTTAAGCATGAACCGCTCCTCAAAATCGACGATATGGGGTGACGTGAAAAGTCCGGTTTTGAAACCCATGCGGCGCAAACACGATTCGAGATAGGCGCACACCGAGCCCTTGCCGTTGGTGCCCGCCACGTGGAAGGAACGGTATTCGTTCTGCGGATTGCCTATCCTTTCGGCGGCCTCCTTCATCCTGTCAAGGCCGAGTTTTATTCCGTGCGCCGTTCGTAAAAACAATCGGCGGGAAATTTGGGATGCATCTTCCGTCATGTTTGAATTTTTTGTTTCCATGGCTCCAACAGCGGTAAAAAAGCTTTCCACTCGCTTCCGTCCGGTACGCGGAGCATCGCATTCGGGCGTGGTCGCGCCGTTGCAAAATTTAATTTGTAGACGGCATGTGAGTAAACCTCCTCTATAAAGTACCCGGCGCAGACACGTCTCCGATGCCGGCTGAATGCGCCGAAAATCGACGGCCCACATAACATATAGGCGACGCTCACATGGCCGGGGACAACGTCATTCCGGAGCACATCGGTTATATTTCTACAGTTCGGCTTTAGCGTGCAAAAAAGGACCCGTATGAAACGTTTCGCTTGCATCCTTTCCGTCTGTGCGCTGTGCTTCCTGCTTTTGGAGACCGCGTGTACAATACAATCAAACCCGGTCACCACGCGACCTTCGTCAACCACGGCGGCCGACAGCGAGGAATTCGCGTTTTGCTGGTACGCGCTGCAGGTTCTCTTCATCTACCAGAGCAGATTGCCGGCCGACCCCTACGTTTATTCGACGCCCGCTTCACTGTACGCATCGGTCGATGATCCGTACACCAAGTACTGGGAACCGGCCCAGGCCGAAACGCTGCTCACCCAGCTTACCACGCAGACGGGCGGCATAGGAATTTATATCGATTCGGCAAGCTCCGGCTATCTCGTAAAACAGGTGTTCAAGAATTCTCCCGGAGAGAAGGCCGGCCTGCGGGCCGGAGATACGTTACGGGAGGCAAATGGAAAGTCACTCGCCGGTATTTCGGTTTCAACCGCCCGCACCTATCTCGGCGGCGACATCGGCGATACGGTCTCGCTCACGGTGGACAGACAGGGCACCATCCTCACCATCCACGTGGTGCTCGGCATTTATCTCGCGCCGTCGGTGTTTGTCGACAGCCTCGATTCGAACACCGCCTATATCGCGCTCACCCAATTCTCCGATGAGACAAACGATCCTCTCGGTTCGAGCGGCGAATTCAGCGCGGCCCTCGACTCCACGCAGTGGGCGCGGTACACGGTCTTCGATCTCCGGGAAAACACGGGCGGCGCGGTCACGCAGTGTATTTCCATAACAAGTCAGTTCGTGCCGGTCAACACGGTTATCATCAACACCCAAGAACGCGACGTCGATTCGCTCCGGCCGTACGGTTACACCCAAAACTCCAAGTATGTAGCGGGGACCGGGCAGAAGGCCTTGACGAGGAGATTCGAGGTGCTGGTGGATCACTGGACCGCAAGCGCGTCCGAAATCCTGGTAAACTGCCTGCGCGAGCGCCGCTCGTCCACCATAAGGATTGTGGGAACGCAAACCTACGGCAAAGGCAGCGGATGGACTTATTCCCCAACGCCTAAAAACGGTCTCGTCACAATTACCAAACTTCTCCTCATCCCGGTAATTGATTCCGTCTACAACCACGTCGGCATCACGCCCGACATCGTGGTGGATTCGGCGAGCGATGCCCTCAAAGTGGCGCTCTCCGACATCGGTTCCGGCGGGCTTGGAAAACGGCTTGCGTATTCCGACCCTTCAAACTGGGTTGCCCGCATGCGCACCCAGATGCCCAAGCGGGCCAAGTTTCCGATGTGCATAGTGCGGTAAATCTCTCGCAAGCATTACCTACGTCCACCTCATACCGGAATCCAAAAGACACTGCGGAAAGTGTCTGATTCTTGCAATCTTTCCACAAACCGAAGACTTCAGCATTATCGCCTCAACTCATTTTTCCTCAAAAAGTTATCATGTTTTTAATATAATGTGTTCACTGACGTGAACGCCTTTATCATCAAATAATTGCAATTCAAGCTTATTTTGGCTATATTCTGTTCACAAGTTTATATCGTATTCGCCACCTTTCAACCATTCTCAATCGGCATCGGCCGTTTCATGATCAACATTTTTGAATATCAGAACTACCGCATCTACCTTCGGGATTACTATAACGATCAGAAAACCAACAAACGGTATTTCTCGTATCGGTATTTCTCAAAAAAGGCGGGCATCAACGCATCGGCGTTTTTGTATTACGTGATTGAAGGTAAACGCAACCTCACGAAAAAAAGTATCGACAAGATTTCCGGCGCCATCGGCCACACCAAGGAAGAGAACGAATACTTTGAAAACCTGGTGTTTTTCAACCAGGCCAAGACGATATCCGAAAAGACGATGTACTACAGCCGCATCGTGGAATGCCGCCGCCCCATCGACATAACCATCATCGACAAGGACAGGTACGAATTCTACAGCAGATGGTATCACAGCGTGATACGCGAAGCGGTTACCATCTTCGATTTCCACGACGATTACGCAAAGCTCGGAGCCGCTCTCTTCCCCGCTATCTCGGCGAAGGAGGCGCAGGAGTCGGTGGCGTTGCTTGAACGCCTCGGATTCCTCGAACGGGACGACAAAGGCCTGTACCACCAGACCGACAACGTCATAGCGACAAAGCCGGAGGCGGCCGACTCCTTCGTGATTGAAAAATTCCAGGCCGAGATGCTCAAAATGGCTCTTTCGGCCTACGACAACGTTTCCCGCGCCGACCGCATGAGCGCGTCCACCACGTTCAGCATCTCAAAGGCCACTTTCGAACTTTTCAAATTGAAAACGCGCGAGTTCCGGAAGGAACTTCTCGAAATCGCCAGGCTCGACAACGAACCCGACAGGATATACCAGTTCACTTTCAACCTGTTTCCGGTGAGCGGAATTTCCGATGACAAAAAGAAATAAGCCGTTCTTCTCGCTTGCGGGGATAACCGGCGTGATGCTCGGGTGGACGCTGTTTTCGTGCTCGCCCGTGCACGTTGCCGGCGGCGGCTCCGACACCGAGGTGAGTGGAAAAATCGTCGCCGCCGACGGTAAAGGAAATCCGGGAACATGGGTGTCGCTCATGCCAAAAACCTACAACCCGGCGTTCGACAGCCTTTCCGGCATGGGCCTTATCACCGTAACCGGATCGGACGGCGGCTACAAATTCGATAACGTTGTACAGGGTGAATACAATCTTGAGGCCGTCAATACGGCTCAGGGTCGGGAGCTTTTGCGCATCGGTATCGTAGTCGGCGCCTCCGCAGTCGCGGTTCCCGCCGATTCCCTGCGCCTCACGGCCTCGCTCGTTCTGCCTCTTCCCGACAGCATGCTCGGCGAGAGCGGCTATGTGTATATCGAGGGAACCTCGATATACAAACGCATAACCGCAGGAGCCGAGGCGGTCGAATTCGCCTCGGTGCCGCAGTGTACCCTACCGAGCGTCAAGTTCAAACGTACCGCGATTGATTCTCCGGCGGTGCTCTTTACCAGTATCGCAATCGATTCGCCCGGCACGGTTGTGGCTGGACCGTTCGACGCTTGGGCACACTCGGCAAAGGTAACCATCAACACATCGGCATCGGGCGCGGGTACGTCCGGCGCGCTTATGCATTTTCCGGTGGCGGTACGGCTTAATTCCACAAATTTCAATTTTGCGCAATCGCAGCCCAACGGCCGCGATCTGCGGTTCTCAAAAGCGAACGGCAGACCGCTTCCCTTCGAAATTGTTCAGTGGGATTCGTCGCTCGGCCGCGCCGTCGTATGGGTAGGCGTCGATACGGTGTACCCGGTAAACGCATCGCAATACGTGCGAATGCATTGGGGAAGTCACGGAGCGCTCGCCGCTTCTAACCCGAACGCCGTCTTCGACACGGCCTTCGGATTTGCCGCGGTGTGGCACCTTGAGGAGGAAAAGGCCGGTATCGGATATCCGGGCCTTTACAAGGACGCAACGCCCGGCGCCGCCGACGGTGACGACTACGTCTCCGCGACATCACAGGTCGGCGTGGTGGCGAACGGCCACGGCTTCGGCGGCGGCGATAAAATCTCGACCAACAGCGGGGTCACCGAAATGGCGGACGGCGACGTCACCATTTCCGTTTGGGTAAACCTGTCCGCGGCGGGCGGGGTACTGCTTGCCAAAGGCAGGGAGAATATCGTTCAAAACGCGGGAGAAAAACAACTGTATTTCGGAGACGGAACCCCGGCGGGCGCTACCGGACTGCGTCCCACGTTTTCCGGCAAGGGAAACGGTTACGCCTTCTCCGACAGGGACGTACCGCTGGACAACCAGTGGCACTTTCTGGCGTTTCGTTGGCGATACGAATCGGGAACCTCGGGTACCGCCTCGTTTTTCATAGACGGAATCCAAACGGGCATCACGTCCACGTATACCGCGGCCGCGCCCGACAACGTTGGCGACAAGGTGACCATCGGATTCAACGGCATACAATACCTTACGGGTTCGCTCGACGAACTCCAGGTGTCGAAAACCGCGCGACAGAGCGACTGGCTGCTCCTGTCGTACCAGAACCAGCGGCCCGACCAGAAGGTAGTGACCGTTTCGCAGGAAAAGTAACTAAGGAACCGAAAGCAAGCCGCGTCCCCGTGAAGGTGCGTCGGGAAGAGGTCGCGGGGATGCGGCATCAACATACGGCAAAAGGAAAAGGGGGGGCTCTTTTCTTTTGCTCAAAGGCGGAGTTCTTCTTCTTCGGAAGGGGGACTCCGTCGATTTATAACCGATTCGGCCGGCCGGGCCGGGTACTTTCGTAACGGCATGACACAATCGCGCTGCGCGCGAGGGGGGGAGCATGTTGGAGAAAGTACCCGGCCCGGCCGGTTTCGCCGTAGGATTCATCTCCGTTCAATATCATTTTCCATCGCCGCCCGCTTCATTGTCACGTTGAGAAAGTATTTTTCCGCCATTCTACGTAGCCCGTCTTTATATTGCAGAAAGCTGTGGTTCGACTCGGTTCAGCCCGGCCGCGTATGCTCAAGTATTTTCCGGTTGTCACCCGACCGCCGTCGAGGGGCCCGATGATTACTCGCGGAAAAGCCGTCATTCTGCTTCTTCTCTGCATTGCGCAGACGTATTCGCAAAACATTCAGTTATCCGGCACGGTGCGAAACTCCGCATCCGCTCCGGTCGAGGGCGCGAACGTAAAACTCGCGCAGCTCGGCCTTTCAACCGTCACCGACGCGAACGGCATGTATTCGATTGCCCGGAATCTCGCGGTTCTTCCCTCCACGATTCAGGCCCGCGTTATCTCCGCTCCAGGTTACGTCCGGAACGTCCTGTTTTTCGGCGTTCCGGGACGGACGTTGCCCGTCAAAATCGATCTTTTCACGCTATCCGGAAGGCGCATCTCCTCAATTGTCAACGACCTGCTCCCGGCGGGCGACTACACGGTACCCGTGGGCACGGCGGGTACGGCCGCGCAGGCGTATCTGATCCGCGTATGCGTCGGCGCTTCGCGGCATCAGTTAAAAATCGTGGCCGCAGGGCGCACTTTTGCCCACGGTGGACTGCGAAGACTGAATCGGGACGGGGAATCTTCGGTGCTTGCAAAGCAAATGATGACGGTTGATACCGTCCTCGTATCCGCCCCCGGGTATGCACGCGCGAGAAGGCCCCTCTCCGCATATACCGGCGTGTACGATTTTACGCTCGGGCAAACCGTTTTCGGGCTGGTTTCCCCGGCCGACGGCGCAGTGATAACCGGGACGCGCAAACCCCTGCTCTCCTGGACCCCGGACACCGCCGCCGTATCCTACGACGTGTACCTCAACATCTCCAGGCCCGACTACGACTGGTCGGCCGCCGGGACGCGCCTCATTGATTATTACACGAAAATCGCCGACGCCGTTCCCGACGACAGCGTCCTGGCGCCATCGCTCGACGATCGCTGGACCTACAAATGGTACGTCGTGTGGACAGACGCCGCCGGTAACAGGAATACGTCCCCGGTGCGTACCTTCTCGGTGTACAACCCTACCATCGATACCGCCGCGGGCGACAGCGTACCGGTGATAGGCGGCTGCCGTGATCTCGACCGGAACGGAAGCGTGGAACCATACGAAAATTGGCGCCAGCCCGTGGCCGTACGCGTGAACGATCTCATGTCTCGCATGTCGAAAACCGAGAAGGCCTTGCAATTATTCTTCGCCGCCGACCGTTTTCCCGGCGCCGGCTGGACCACCTACCTGAATCAGCGGGATCTCAAAGCCGCCCAGATTGCGGCCGCGAAGACAAAATGGGGCATCCCTATAATCCCCGCGGCGGATTTCATCAGCGGATACTACACCACGTTCCCCTCACAGGCCGCGCTCGCCGCCACGCGCGATCTGGGCATAATTTACAAATGCGCAACCATGCAGCGCGACGAACAGCTTATCCAGGCATTTAGGGCAACGCTCTCCCCCATCGCGGAAACCGGTACCAAAGCGCTGTACTCGCGCATCGGCGACGGATGCGGTGAGAATGCCGATTTCGGCGCGGCGATGATGCGCGCCATGGTGTGCGCGTACCAGAACGGCCCCGAGCTCAACCCTAAATCGCTCCTTGCCGTTCCAGGACACTGGCTTGCCGGACAGGACGACATTCCCTTCGACGCCGTGACCATCCAGTACCATCTCAAGCCCTGGCGAGCCGTCGTCGAAGCGGGCGCCGCCGCGGTGATGGCCGGCCTCGGCACCAACACGAAATATTTCTCCTCGCTAAACGGCGCGAGCGACAACAAACAGATGCTGGATTACCTGCGCGACACGCTGGGCTTCGACGGCGTGGTGTGCACCGAATACCTATCGTCGACGATGTGGGCCGCATGCCTCAACGCGGGCGCCGACATCCTCGGCAACGCGAGTCCCGGCGACGTGGATATGGCGTCGTTTATCAACCAGATTCCCGACGCGCGGATAGACCAGGCGTGCGCGAGGGTATTGCGCATCAAGTTCGAACTCGGTCTCTTCGAAAATCCCTACGGCAACCCGGACTGGGCAAGGGCCGTGCTGGGAGGGCCCAGCCACCTGCTTGTGGCGCGTACCGCCGCCCGCGAAGCCATGACGCTCCTCAAAAACGACGGCGTCATCCCCCTGGCCCTTACAAGCGGAGACACCATCGCGGTGGCCGGGGAACGTGCCAACGACGGCGCCAGCTATACCGGCTGGGGCAGTTCGTTTCACGACACCACGATATGGTTGACGATAAAGAAGCGCGCCGCGGCGATGGGCGCCGTCGCGGTGTACGACACCGGTGCGACGCTCCATCTCTCGGTCAGAGCCGCGGTATGCGTCCTGGGCGAGGCAAGCTATACCCATGTACCCCCTTGGGGAACGGATTCGGTCGATATCCCGCAGGACGAGCTCGACCTCGTCGGAAGATACCGAAGAGCCGGTGTCCCCGTGGTCGTGTTCCTCATCATGCCGCGTCCGTACGCGCTTGCACGGCTGGCCGACAGCGCCAGCGCCGTCGTCGCGGCGTACCGGCCCGGAGACGGTGCCGGCGACGCGGTGAGCGGGCTGATTTTCGGCGACTACGCGCCGAGCGGCAGGCTCCCGTGGCAATTGCCGCGTTCGAGCGCGCAAATCGGAACCAGCGTGGAGACGAACATGGTTGAACACTGGGATTTGCCGTACGATATCGGGGCCACCGACGCGGAAAGGCAGAAGATACGGGCGATCATCGCCGCCGGAAAGCCGGTCAATTCCATAATCGGCGATTCGCTCTATGGAGACCCTTTATTTCCCTATGGATTTGGAATGCAGGGGTTTGGGAAATGATTTACAACGACAGTTTTTTCGGGAAGGATTTTCTCCTGCCTCATTGGGCGGCCGCGTGCCGGTTCCTCGTCCATGATTTCAAGGAACCTCTCGGACGAACTCGGCGGCGACCCAATCGCGCCGAATCGTTGTAAAGCTCGCCATTACTTCGTTTGCAATTACAATCGTACTTTGGAATGTTGCCCGGTTCCCGTTATTCCATCTGCGACTCTACAACCCTCAGATCACGCCATTTACCCTGCAAAAATCTTATAAGAAACAAAACCGCCTGAATCATCACGAATATCGTCGCGAGCGCCCATTCGGTAAAAAGCGTCCTGCTGAAAACGTCGGCGACGGCAAGCGACACGACGAACGCCGCGTTGAGCGCGATTGAGGCATAGAGGGTCCAGCGCGTGTCGCCGGCGGCAACGAGAGTTCCTACGAACACGTAGTTGAACGCGTCAAGCAGGCAGTAGACCGCCACGAATCGAAGCAGCATGGGGCCAAGCCGCAAAAACTGCTCCGACGCCGGATCCTTTCCGGCGAAGATTCCGAACAGGCTTTCCGGGAACGCCACGAACATCGCGGCCATCACGAGCATCCACGCCTGCGAAAGGGCCGTGCCTCGCCACGCCGCGGCGGTTGATGCGTCGGGCCTCCCGGCTCCCTGGGCGTTGCCCACCAGTATGGCAACGGCCTGCGACAGACCCATCACGGGGAAAATCGCGATGCCGTTGATGCGCCAGGCGATGTTGGTTGCGGCAAGGTCGGGCGCGCCGATGCGGCCGATGTAGAACACGAACACGGTCCATGCGGCCATTTCCAGCGAGAACCGCAATCCGCCGGGAAGGCCGAACCGTACAAGGCGCGCGAACAATCCGCCGTCGAAGCGCCGCGCCCGCCATGTCGCCCATCGTTCCCGGTTGGGGCGGCGGAGGAACAATGCCGTGAACATGAGCGCGACCAGCGCCTGGGCCGAAACCGTGGCCAGCGCCGCGCCCGTTATGCCGAGCCGAGGAAACCCGAATTTCCCGAATATCAAAACATAGTCGAACACGGCGTTTGCGAACAGTCCGCCAAGGTTCACCGCCATCACGATACCGGTTTCTCCCCTGCCGGAGAAGAAGCCCGACACTGCGTTCGCGGCCACGAAAAAGAAGGCTCCCCAGCACATAATGGAGAAGAACCTCACTTCCATCGTCTGGATGGCGGGTGCGTGGCCAATCCATGCAAACAACGGTACCGCGGCCAGGGACACGAAAGCCATCAAGGCTCCCGACGCAACCGAAAAGTAGATTCCCTGCCACACCGCCCCCGCCATGCGCTCAGGGCGGCCCGCGCCTTTGTACTGGGCCACGAACGTCGACGTGTAAGCGGCGGTGTTCGTGAGGGCGCTCGACAGGAGGAATGCGGGCATGAACGCCGGCACCACTGCCGCGATGGCGTCGGCCGAATACCAGGAAAGGAAAAGCGCGTCGATGAACTGCATGATAACCACGCCGCTCATGGAAAGGACGAGCGGAGCGGCGAGTTTGAGGATCGCGGAATAGGTAACCCTCGGTACGATGGGTGCGGGCTGGACGGATACGGATTGCGTGTTCATTATTCAGACCCGGAGTCATCGAAACCGGTTGGCATTGCGACCGAGGTACCGCGACTCAGGCGGGTTACCATGCGCAAGGAGTATCCGCGATAGCGAATCTCTCGGTGAGCATGATTTCATTTCTTCCCGAATAACCACGACCGGAACTTTAACGGCTTTCTCTCGCATCGCGGAAGATTGCCTTTTTGGACGTGGTATTCTCGGCAGGGGACGCAATCGTCGTGACGAATGCATTTTTTCTTGGGACAGGTGCAAGCCGATGTCATATTCTTATCCGAATTCACCGTAAGTGACTACTATACCCACGGCATCAATCGCCAGGTTCTTTTCATGTAATCAGCATACCCGGGAAATTGCACCGCCATGAACCTTTCTTCCTTCCGTATTCGAACAATTATTCCAGCCACGCAAATGGAAAACAGCACCGCCGTGAAGATGGAGCATAGCATTATCCCCGACCCCGCCACCTGCAGGAACGTCGCGAACTTTTCTTTCATGCCGCTTCGCCCTGTTGTGCAAGCCGATGCCCATTTCGAGAATTCATAGGCCATGATCATAACTATCCAGGCCACCAGATGCGGCTCGTGCATGCGGGTAAGGATTTGGCGGATTGTCATGATGTAAAAATACAAGGCGGAGAGTACGGCGAAGATACAAGTCCGCCGCTATGGAGATATTCTATAACACGGTATCCGCTCCACCGCGTTCAGGGCATATCAGTCTGGCTCGCGCCGCCTCCACATAGAAAATACCGAGGTCACTGCAGGCGCGCTCTTGCGGCACCGCAGTGACCTCGTAGATAGAAACTCTATAATAAAACCGACTTACCAGCCTATTGCGATGGCGAACCACTGCACGCCGCTGACACCGCCTACAATTCCCGATTGTTCATGACTGTCATCATAGGGGAACCCGTATTGCAAATTATATTGGGCTCGCTTATGACACCACTTGGAGTAGAAATTGCAGGGAGCGTCCCGGTAAAATTTCGTTGAGTCGCCCCATGCCGACTGGGGAAGCGTTCCGCAATGCCTGTTAACGGCGGCAGAATAGTTAGGCGATTGGCCGATTCCACCCCCCGCGCAGGCAAAGATGTTCCAGGCATTCACCTTGGCGGGCGCACCGGGGTTGTGAGCAATAACCGAATCTTCGTATGATGAGAAGTAATTCACATACGGTCCGTTTGTGTTGAAATAGTTGGTTGAGGTCATGTGCGGCGCATAGATGTTGGCGTAATTCTGCGTGGCCATGCCGGTAAATTCCTTGGGCACCTCGTTCTTGTATTCATCGAACTTCGCCTTACGGGGCTGATAGAACATCTCATAAACGTCACCGCGGTCGTAATTGCGCGTGGCGGTATGAATTCTATACACTAACGGGAGTCTCCATCCGTCCACGCGGGTCGTGTTGTTACCGCCTATTGACCCGTTACCTACGGATTGCTCAATAAAGTCGAAGTACCTGCTGTTGGAATCCGTCGGCGCTATCCATATATAAAATCTTCCTCCGCCGGTAATCGTGACGGTGGACTGTTTGTCAAGGCGTGTTTTCGTCGCATTTTGTCCGTTGGCCCAATATATCTGGCTGTCCGCCCAAACACCATTGGTCCTGTTCAGAATAACGTAGGTAACACCGCCGGTCGCCAGCGGATATCCGCTCCCCCAGAAGGCGTTCGTGTCGCCGTTCCACGTGGTATTCTTCGTCAACACGAAATCGTTGGGACCCGTAAGCGCCTCAATCGGCAGGACGCCTATTGTGTAGCCAGGCTGGGTTACATGAAGCGTGTCTACGACCGCCGCAAGCTTTTCCAAGCGAGCCTGGAATTCGGGGGACTTCCGTACCGCCGCACCGATGGAATTCCGTGAATCGGAGCGGAGGCGTAATACCGTTGCCTGTCCGTTGATGGTCACGCGGAGAAGGTAGAACTGAGACGAAACGCCGTGCATGTCGACCGACACGGCATAATTACCCTTGGATTGGGGGCTGTTCATAATGGACTTGACCAATCTGCCCGCAAGATCATACACCGTCATCTTTACCCATACATTGTCCTGCGGCACGCTGAACAGAACCTTCCCGCTTGCAAAAACAGGTTGTGAGAAGGCGCTTCCCCTCACGATATTGCTTTCGGGAATTGTACCGACAACGCATTGTCCGTCCCCCAGTTGATAACGGCCTTGATTATCCGTTGTCGTCATATAGGGGGCCTGGCCGTACCCATTAGGATAAGTCGTTTGGCCGAGGCGGACAATAGCATCCGCAATAGGCTTACCCGCTTGGTCGGTTACCGTTCCGCACAGGCTGACCGTCGTCTGGGAAAAAACCGAACCCGCGAAGAACGCTAACATAAAACACGCCACTACACTCCTTCTCATCCTCTCCTCCTCGTTAATTGTTTGTTAATTTCAACTTGTTTCTCAATAACTTACACGTTGTTTTTTTGCCGCTAATCGTCGTACAAAAAAAACTCTGCTTCAATTTTATGATGACCTTTTGCTCCCATTTTCGGTTGCACACGCGCTTACGTTACACATCCCATCGGCTCTGCAACCAACCGTTTATCTCTGATAAAATCTACCTAAATATATAGAAAATGTTAGAAAAAATCCTTCAAATCTCCACTAATCGTACTCACCTTGGATACACAGTACGGGGCAGAGGCATTCATTGCTTCATTGTCTACGCTGCAACGCATCAGCTCGCCCGCCGATCGCAGGTTTTTCGGAATCAGAAAAATATAGATGTTCCGTAACTCCATTGTCAATCACGGCAAAAGGCTACGCGGACCACTCAATCGCATGTATGAAGAGTTTTCCGAACTCAGCCGATACGTCCTTGTACCATAAACAAAACCCCGTCTCTTGTGTTGGAAACGGGGTACTTGGATTCACTCCGGCTATTGCACTGCGTTATCGTGAAACGCCGCCATTTCTTTCACTTCACCACCGCCATCCTGTACACGCCTTCGCTCACGCCCGCAAGGCGGCAGCGCACAAAGTAGACGCCCGCCCCTCTCGTGTCGTCGAGCTTTAGGGCATGCCATCCTGCGATCTGCGCGGGAATTACGGCCATCCGCACTACCCTTCCGGCCGCGTTGAGGATTTCGAGCGAGATATCGGCAGGCCCGGTGAGAAAATATCTGACGGAATTGCCGCAAAACCTCACGCGCGCAACTTTCGCGGCAAAGGCGACGGCGGGGACAGTTCCGGGAATGGGCACCGCCGTCGTATACGCGATCGGCACCGGATAAACTGTGAAAGAAGCCGTACCCTGCCCCAGCCCCGCGGAAGTCGCCATGACCGTGACCGTACCGGTCTGGAACGTCGAACGCACCGCGATCTTGCACATGCCGCCCTCCGCTGAAAGTTCGTGGTCGAGCGGCGAATGATAGTTGATGGGCTTCCCGGCGGTGACGTATTGGTCGG
>JGI20214J51650_10000854_pt1 | contig 19099 bp, 18 predicted proteins | sample WetSurMetagenome_FD_51650 | JGI IMG/M metagenome (IMG submission 51650) | reverse complement strand
CCTTGATTTTTCGAGCAGGGGATAAAAAAACCTGATATAGGCATCTTCAATCCCATTATATTTTATGAACGGGATAAGGGCTTCATTGAACTGACTTTCGTNGAACCTTATGGCAGTCATAAGTATTTTACCCGGTTGGAANCTTTTGTCAGGACTTTCGGCACGGCCGCTTACTGCCATCACCTTTTGTGTAAGTTCATCTTCACTAAGGCCTGCAATTTTTGAGATTTTCAGTCCATTCCTGTTAAGGTAAGCGACATTAAGGATCTTTTTCAGTTCCGTTTCGCTATAAGTTCTTATGTTTGAATCTGTTCTGTCAGGCTCCAGTACCCTGTACCTTTTTTCCCATATTCTGATAGTGTGAGCCTTTATTCCGGAGAAATTTTCGAGATCCTTTATCGAGAAAACATTTATTGCTTCTTCCATGGCAGTCTCAATAATTCAATTTTAACTATTTAAAGTCCCCCAATAGTAAACAATCAAAGAAACGTATTGTTCCATCGATTCTGAAAAATATAATGTTACGGATTTGCGGAATTTCCCCTTATCGGCTAAAACAGGTTTGAGAGACTGCTTTATTCAGGATTCTCAATCATGACTTTTCTGACAATCCTTGTGCCATCTGTAAAAGCGATAGTAACCAGATACATACCTCTTGTAGGTTTTTTAAGCAGTACTTTTGTCACTGGGACAGGATTACTGTATTCAGCTCTGAAAATATCCTGGCCGATCATATTGGTTACCTTAACTGAAGTCATATCCCTGTCGGTTTTTATCGTAAAACTGTTTTCTCTGACAGGAACCGGAAAAATATTGATGTTCGATGGAGCAGCTTCCCTGGCGAAGGTTTTCTGGGGATAATTTCTGACAATATTAACTGTATCCCTCTGGGAATGAAGGCATAATGGGATTAATAGTAATATAATTAAGAGTAGAGTTTGCTTCATAAGCACTCTTTTCTAAATGGCCAACAAAAACTGTGCTAAAGGTACGGATTTTTATTTAAATTTATTAAAGAAAATTTCTGCTTTTTCCAGGTCGCCGGGTGTGTCGATGCAGATGCTTTCCCATATTGTTACAGCAGTTCTTATTTTATAGCAGTTTTCCAGCCATCTGTTCTGTTCCAGCGATTCAGCTTTTTCAAGCGAACTGCTTGATAATGACGTGATTTTATTCAGGGTTTCTGTTCGGTAAGCATAGAGGCCAATATGTTTGTAATAGGTGTGCATGCTGGTCCATTCACTAATTTCAGCACCACGCAGATACGGAATAACAGACCTGCTGAAATAGATAGCATTTCCCGACGAATCGAGTATAACTTTGGGATGATTTGGATTGGTTATGTCCTCACCTGGTTCAGCTTTCCTGACAAGTGTCGATATCTCAACCGATTTATCGGTGAAGCATGAAATAAGGAGTTCGATCTGCTCCGGTCTGATAAATGGTTCATCGCCCTGAATGTTTATAACTACATCAGCTGTCTTATCTTTCACAGATGCAATTTTAGCTGCAGCTTCAGCACACCTGTCGGTTCCGCTCTGATGTCTGTCAGAGGTCATAATGACTCTCCCCCCGAAACTCATAACCGTGTCATGAATCCTTTGATCGTCTGTAGCAACATACAATTCATCAAGAACCAGGGAGGCCTGTTCATAAACCCTTTGGATCATAGGTTTGCCCATGATGATTGCAAGAGGTTTTCCCGGAAACCGGGTTGATGCATATCGCGCAGGAATAATGCCAGTTAAGTGATATCCGTTAAATGTTTTCATTCTGCGAATTTACGAAAATTGAATTTCCCAATGTTTTAAAAATATCTTAAATTCGCACCAGCGAAAAACAGCAATGAAAGATCTTCAGGGTATTAAACAGAGATTCGGAATAATAGGTAATCATGCAGGGCTTAACCATGCAATAGATATCGCTGTGCAGGTAGCGCCTACAGATCTTTCCGTTCTTATAACCGGGGAAAGCGGGACAGGCAAGGAAGTATTTCCTCAGGTGATACATAGTTTCAGCGCCAGGAAGCACGGTCAGTATATAGCTGTAAACTGTGGTGCTATACCTGAAGGTACTATCGATTCGGAGCTGTTTGGTCACGAAAAAGGCTCCTTCACCGGGGCAACTGAAAGCAGAAAAGGTTACTTTGAAGTAGCCGACGGTGGTACCATATTTCTTGATGAAGTTGCAGAGCTGCCTCTTTCAACACAGGTTCGCCTGCTGAGGGTTCTTGAAACCGGCGAATTCATAAGAGTTGGTTCTTCGAAAGTCCAGAAAACAAATGTCCGTGTGATTGCAGCCAGCAATGTTGATGTAGTAACAGCTATCAATAATGACAAATTCAGGGAGGACCTGTTTTACAGGCTGAATACAGTTCCAATAAAGATTCCGCCATTAAAAGAAAGGGGTGAGGATATATTTTTACTTTTCAGGAAATTTGCGGTCGACTTTGCTGAAAGATACAGGATGCCTTCAATCAGGCTTAGCAACGAAGCCAAAAATATACTTATAAATTATTCATGGCCTGGGAATGTGCGCCAGCTAAAGAACATAACGGAGCAGATTTCAATTATAGAAAAGGAAAGGGAAATAAGTGCCGAGGTACTTCAGACATATCTTCCCGATTACACCGGAGTGAAGCTTCCAGCTGTTATAAAACGGGATGAAGAGAGATCGTTTTCTTCAGAAAGGGAGATATTGTACAAAATTCTCTTCGATATGAAGAGTGATATGAACGACCTTAAGAAACTGGTTCTCGAACTCATTAAAACCGGTGAAATTGATGTTAATTTTCATGAGAACAACTCTGTAGTCATCAGGAATCTCTTAAGGGATGCAGGCCGCCAGGAGCCAATCGAATCCGTTCCTGAGACACATCCGGCTGATTTCACGGTTGCCCGCGCAAGAGGTACTATACAGGATACCGAGGAGGTTGTGGAAGAATCATTATCCCTTGCCGGCAAGGAGATTGAGATGATAAAGAAAGCTCTGGAAAAGTACAATGGCAAAAGAAAGATGGCCGCACATGAGCTTGGAATATCCGAAAGAACTCTTTACAGAAAAATAAAAGAGTATGAAATTGAAATGTAAAATCCCCGTTCCCGTGTCAGTAAGGAACATTCTCATGATTTTTTTCGCAATTTTCCTGGTTGTAAACGGCGGATGCGGTATCTATTCATTTTCGGGAGCTAGCACTGAAGGGTTGAAATCGGTAAGTATTCAGTATTTCCAGAACAGGGCAAGTCTTGTTCAGCCGGGATTAAGCCAGACGCTTACAGATGCTCTCAGTGACAAATGCAAAGCTCAGACCAGCCTGAATATTATCAATGGTCTGGGTGATGCAAATTTTGAAGGTGAGATATCTGATTACAGTACCAGGCCGCTAACTGTTTCGGCTGATGCAACTGCTGCAATGAACAGGTTTACCATTACTGTGAAGGTTAAATTCACAAATTCTGCCGATCCCGAAAAGAGCTTCGAAGAATCATTCTCAAGGTATGAAGATTACCCAAGTACCAGCGACCTTACTGATGTGGAAGCGGAGCTCTCCCGAAAAATAACTGAAATGATTGTTGAAGATATCTTTAACAGGGCATTCGTAAACTGGTGACCAGCCATGAATAAGAACGACTTTTTAAGTCTGATGGGAAGAAATGAGCCTGTCGACAGGCAGGTTCTCGCAGAATTAAACGAGCTCGTCAATATTTTTCCATATTTTCAGACTGCACATCTTCTGCTTCTTAAGGGTCTTAAGGATAATTCTGATATAAGATTTGAAAATCAGCTTAGAAATTCAGCTATTCATATTGCTGACAGGGAGGTTTTGTTCAATCTCATTAAAATAGAACCGGTCCGGTTTGAAAATGAAATTTTTGAGGAGCAGCAGGAAAAACCTGTAATACCGGAATTGATTAAGGAAGAAATAAAGATCGGAGAAGCTCCAACGGAAGAATCACGTATACCTGAACCCATAATAAATGAAGAAGCAGTTCGGGGAGATATTGAACAGACTGTGATTGAGTCGGCCAGGAACAGTGAAGATCTTATTATTGAAATTGAAAGGGACCTGGAGCAAAAACGTGAAGAAGACCAGTCAGAAAGTACTGATAAGTTACTGGAGCGTACAATTATGGGGTCATTTGAGCCGGAAACTGATGAACCGGATATTGATGAACCTTTAAGGGGCGCTCTTGTAATTGATGAAGTGCCTGATGAAGCTGAAGAAAAAGTCTTTTATATGGATCCAGGATTCTCTGTTCCAGTCAGTGAAGAAAAGCTGGTTTCTGATGGAGCTGTCACAACTTCCGAATCCGAAAAGCCGGTACCTGATGTAGTCATTACTCCTGCTGAACCCGGAAAACCGGATGTAAATCTGAATAAACAAGCTCAGACGGATCTGATTGATAAATTCATTTCACTCAATCCAAGGATAGAGCCCAGGATGGACAAAACCGAACATCCTGTGGTAGATTTATCCACCCCTCATCTTGAAGAAAAAGGAGGACTCGTTACTGAAACCCTTGCCAGGATTTATGTGAATCAGGGCTATTATTCAAAGGCGATAGAAATTTATGAAAAATTAAGTTTGAAATTTCCGGAAAAAAGTGGTTACTTTGCGACTCAAATTGAAAAAATAAAGGCGATCATCAAATAGTTGACTCATGGGAATATATATTTTTGTTTCGGTTCTTATTATTATAGCCTGCGTTATTCAGGTTATGATAGTTCTTGTTCAGAATTCAAAAGGAGGAGGTCTTGCTGCCAATTTTACATCGGCTGGACAATCGATGGGAATAAGAAAGACAGCTGATTTTCTCGAAAAATCGACATGGACTCTTGCAGCGGCGATACTTATTCTCTGTGTAGTGGCTACGGCTACAATACCACGCGGTGCAACCACCGAGCGTTCAAGAATTGAAAACTCAATTCAGAATGCAGTTGATCCAAGTGCAATTCCGACTCTGCCAACTGCCGTCCCAACTGAGACTCCTGCTCCGCCTTCAGGAAACCAGCAACAACCTCAGAATTAAACGAGAATATCCGGAGATATTAGTTAAGTGTCAGTTTGTCATAAACTGACACTTTGTTTTTTATCTCGTAATGCATTCATATATAGTTATATAGACAAAATTGATACAGAATTTACCCGGAAAATGTCAGGACCTGGCCGAAAAAATGTCGACTTATTGTCGCCGGTGTCACGAATTTGCTGTTTGGCATAAATTATGCTAAATGAAGAGGCAGAAAATAATCATTAACTTTAAAACTAAATAAAATGGCACAATTAAAAGGAAAAGTATTGGCTGGAAAGGTTTTGGTAAAACCTCACGAAGCTGAAGCAAAAACTGCAAGCGGAATAATAATTCCTGATTCAGCAAAGGAAAAACCTCGTCAGGGCACAGTTATTCTCGTAGGCGCTCCCAAAAAAGATGAGGAAATGGAAGTAAAAAAAGGTGACGTTGTTCTTTACGGAAAATATTCCGGTCAGGAACTCTCGATAGACAACGAGGATTATCTTCTTATATCACAGTCAGATATTCTTTTCATTTCATAATTAATGCAAACCAATAAATTTTAAATAATATGGCAAAAGAGATTAAATACAATATCGATGCACGCGCCCTGCTTAAGGAAGGCGTTGACATGCTGGCCGATGCAGTAAAAGTTACACTGGGCCCAAAGGGACGTAATGTTGTTCTTGAGAAAAAATTCGGAGCTCCCCACATTACAAAAGACGGGGTTACCGTGGCAAAGGATATAGAATTATCTGACGCTTATAAGAATATGGGTGCACAGATGGTTAAGGAGGTTGCTTCCAAGACCGGGGATATAGCCGGCGACGGAACAACCACTGCGACCGTTCTTGCACAGTCAATTATAAATGTAGGTTTGAAAAATATTACAGCCGGCGCCAATCCGATGGATGTTAAAAGAGGTATTGACCTTGCAGTTGAGAAAGTTATCAAGCATCTTAAATCGCAGGCACAGGTTGTTGGAAANGATCTGGCTAAAATCGAACAGGTAGCAAGGATCTCAGCTAACGATGATGAGGAAATAGGCAAGCTGATTGCTGAAGCTATGGACAAAGTTCATAAAGAGGGTGTTATAACCGTTGAGGAATCAAAGGGTACCTCCACCTCCGTTGAGGTTGTTGAGGGAATGCAGTTCGACCGCGGTTATATATCCGCATATTTTGTGACCAACGCCGAAAAGATGGAAGCTGATCTCGAGAACCCATATATCCTTATATATGACAAGAAAATATCTTCCATGAAGGATATGCTTCCGATACTCGAAGCAACAGCACAGAATGGCCGTCCGCTTCTTATTATATCAGAAGACGTTGAAGGAGAAGCTCTGGCAACACTTGTTGTTAACAGGTTGCGTGGTTCACTGAAGGTTTGTGCAGTGAAGGCCCCCGGATTCGGCGACAGGAGAAAAGAGATGCTTGAGGATATTGCCATTCTGACAGGCGGAACAGTGATCTCTGAAGAAAAAGGCCTCAAACTCGAACATACGACTCTCGACATGCTTGGCACTTCAGAAAAAGTTACAGTGAACAAGGAAAATACAACTATCGTAAATGGTTATGGCGACAAGACAATGATCAAAGCCAGAGTTGCACAGATCAAACAGCAGATGACAACGACCACTTCAGATTATGATAAGGAAAAACTTCAGGAACGTCTTGCAAAATTATCAGGTGGTGTTGCAGTTCTTTATATAGGTGCTGCTTCGGAGGTTGAAATGAAGAATAAGAAGGACCGCGTTGACGATTCACTCCATGCGACCCGCGCTGCAATTGAGGAAGGTATTGTCCCGGGTGGTGGCGTTGCATATATCCGTTCAATTTCGGCACTTGATAAACTCAAGGGAGGAAATGAAGATCAGAATACCGGTATCGAGATTATCAAGCGTGCTATTGAAGAACCACTCCGCCAGATAGCTCTCAATGCAGGAAAAGAGGGTGCTGTAGTTGCAAATGCAGTAAAAGCAGGTAAGGGCGATTTTGGTTACAATGCCCAGACCGATAAATTCGAAAAGCTGTATGACTGCGGAGTTATTGATCCGGTTAAGGTGGTAAGGGTCGCTCTTGAGAATGCTGCTTCGGTTGCAGGAATGTTCCTGACCACAGAAGCTGTTATTGTTGATGAGAAAGAAGAAAAACAGCCTCCGATGCCTCCACAGGGAATGGGTGGCGGAATGCCTTATTAATCAGGAAAAATATAACGGTTTATAATAATGTAGAGCCAGGTCTGAGACCTGGCTCTTGTTATTTTGCCCCCTTCCCCCTAAAGGGGGTTTAATCATATGTTGAATTAATAAGTCCCCTGCAGGGGATTTAGGGGCATAATTTTATATATTTGCACCTGTTTCCAGAATCTTATCTGATGCACCGGATCCGCAATTTCTGTATAATAGCACATATTGACCATGGTAAAAGCACCCTGGCTGACCGCCTTCTTGAAATAACGAATACTATCACAGAAAGGGAATACCAGGACCAGATCCTTGACAATATGGATCTTGAAAGAGAAAGAGGTATTACAATTAAAAGCCATGCGATCCAGATGGAGTATGATTATAACGGCGAAAGGTATTACCTGAACCTTATTGATACTCCTGGCCATGTTGATTTCTCATATGAGGTATCGAGGTCAATTGCCGCCTGTGAAGGAGCACTACTTGTCATTGATGCCACGCAGGGGATTCAGGCTCAGACAATTTCGAACCTGTATATGGCAATCGACCATAGTCTAGAGATTATCCCGGTGCTCAATAAAATGGATATGACGAATGCAATGCCTGAAGAGGTCAAAGATCAGATAGTCGATCTGGTGGGATGCAACAGGGAGGATATCATAGAGGCAAGCGCGAAAACGGGAATGGGTATAGAAAAGATACTTCATGATATAGTTAATAAAATACCACCACCGGCAGGAAACCCTGATGCTCCNTTACAGGCGCTGATCTTTGATTCGATTTTCAATTCATTCCGTGGCATAATAGCATACTTTAAGATTGTGAACGGTACAATCAGAAAAGGCGACCGGGTCAAGTTTTTCAGCACTGGTCATGAATATAATGCCGAAGAAATAGGAGTATTGAAACTGAAGCAGGATCCCCGGGATGAGATGGGAGCAGGCGACGTTGGCTATATAATTTCAGGAATAAAGATATCTTCGGAAGTCAAGGTCGGTGATACGATAACGACTGTCAGGAATCCTTGCGATAAGGCTATTTCCGGATTTGAAGATGTAAAACCGATGGTTTTTGCGGGAATGTATCCTGTTGATGCGGATGAATATGAGGACCTTCGGATTTCAATCGAGAAGCTTCAGCTGAATGATGCTTCCCTTACTTTTATACCGGAGTCATCTGCAGCTCTTGGATTTGGATTCAGATGCGGCTTTCTGGGTCTGCTCCATATGGAGATAATCCAGGAAAGGCTCGATCGTGAATTTGATATGGATGTTATCACAACAGTCCCGAACGTTTCATTTAAAGTTTACACCACAAAGGGGGAATCCATTGACGTCCATAATCCTTCGGGACTCCCAGCCGTAAATTACATTGAAAGAATTGAGGAACCATATATTGTTGCCCAGGTAATCACCCTGTCGGATTATGTCGGATCGATTATGAAGCTGTGCATCGATAAAAGAGGNGTATTAAAAAACCAGATTTATCTTACCCGCGACAGGGTTGAACTGACATTTGAAATGCCACTTTCGGAAATTGTTTTTGATTTTTATGACAAGCTGAAAAGCATTTCAAAGGGATATGCCTCATTTGACTATTATTATACAAATTATCAGAAGGCTGACCTTGTGAGGCTCGATATACTTCTTAACGGGGAGATGGTTGATGCCCTTTCAACCCTTATTTACAGGGGACATGCTTATGATTTCGGAAGGAAAATGTGCGTCAAGCTCAAGGAATTGATTCCCCGTCAGCAATTTGATATAGCTATCCAGGCAGCTATTGGCGCTAAGATAATCTCAAGGGAGACTGTCAAAGCAGTAAGAAAGGATGTTACAGCTAAATGTTACGGAGGTGATATTACAAGAAAAAGGAAGCTCCTTGAAAAACAGAAGAAGGGAAAGAAGCGCATGAGACAGATCGGTAATGTTGAGGTACCGCAGCAGGCTTTTCTGGCAGTATTAAAGCTTGATTGAATTCCAGCACAAAACTGACTATTTAGCAAATAAGCCGGTAACCCCTGCCATGGATATTCAGGATTTTAACACCCGGATCCTTTTTCAGGTATTTTCTTAGTCTTGTAATATAAACATCCATACTTCTGGCATTGAAGTAGTTATCATCAATCCAGATACTCTTAAGAGCATAATTACGTTCAAGTATTTCATTTTTATGCCGGAACAGGAGGTCAAGAAGTTCAGATTCCTTTGTAGTAAGGCTGATCTGCTGCTCCCTGAAGGAGAGAAGCTGTCTCCTGTTATCAAAAATATATTCACCAATACGATTTAAATCTTCTCCTTTTACGTTAACAGGGCTTATGGTTCTTCTGAATATTGCTTCAATCCTGTAAAGAAGTTCCTCCATGTTAAAGGGTTTTGTGATATAATCATCGGCTCCGGTCTTAAATCCTTCTATAATATCATCTTCCTGGTTCTTAGCAGTCAGAAATATTATCGGTATAGCTGGGTCAAGGCTTCGAACAGCCTTTGCAAGTGCAAGTCCGTCCATTTCAGGCATCATAATGTCGAGAATGCAGAGGTCGAACATTCCCTGAGAGAATGCTTCAAGGGCTGACCCCCCTGTCATAAACAACGTTGTCTCATAATTCTTGGCATCAAGATAATTCCGTAACAGCAATCCAAGATTTGCGTCATCTTCAGCGAGCAGAATCCTTTTGTTCATTTCAGTCCGTTTTGTGGGATGAATATTATAAATTTTGAACCTTTACCGATCTGGCTTTCCACCTTAATGGTTCCATTATGTTCTTCGGTTATCTTTTTTACATAACTTAATCCGAGGCCGAATCCTTTAACATTATGAATATTACCTGAATGAACACGATAGAACTTATCGAAAATCCTCCTGATGTTCTCTTTGCTGATACCAATTCCATTGTCTTCAACAGAAATGATTATTCCTTTTCTATAATTTCGCGTCGAAATAAGTATCTCAGGCTTTCCTTCACTGTATTTGATGCCATTGTCGATCAGATTTGAAATTGCATTCAGGAAGTGGATCTCATCGATCATTGCAACCGGGTCAGAAGCCTGGAAGTCTTTTTGCATCTTACCATTACGTGCTTCTATCTGAAGAGTGAAGTTATCAGCTGCTCTGTTCAGGATTTTATGAATATCCATACTTACAAGCGAGAGCCTGGTTTTCATTCTTTCAAAAATTGCCATTTGCAAAACCTTTTCCACCTGGAATTTCAGCCTGGTGCTCTCATCGGAAATGATTTTAGCAAGGTGACCTATATTCTTGTCCTTATCGGGTATTGTTTTATCAGATATCATCTGGGAAGCAAGTGAAATAGTGGAAATGGGTGTCTTAAGTTCGTGGGTCATGTTATTTATAAAGTCATTTCTTATTTCCGACATCTTTTTCTGACGGAAAATCACAATGAAGGTGCTTGTGGCAAGAACCAGCAGNAGCAATGTGAAAATCATGGAATAGATACCGAGAATCCCGATCTGCTGGAATTTATAGTGTTTCTCCTGAAGACAGTATAGAACAAGTTGATTCTGACTGGGTACCGGATCATTCGGAAAAAGCTGGATTATGAATTTATTGGTTCCCGGTTTATCCGTGAATCCCGGCGTGCTCCAGATTGTACCCAGCCTTCCCGATCTTATCGAAAATTCATAATCGAGATGTATTCCGACATTGTTAAGGGCTTTCCTCAGCTGTTCATTTATTTTTGCAGGATCTATCCTTTCCCTTATATCAGGTGTTGTCCGGAGTATTTTCTCCATTATGCTTTCGAGATAGACAATTTTGTTGCTCACCCTTTTCGATAACCCGGCGCTTATAGCCTGTTCTGATGGTTCTGTTATTTCCTCTTCCGGTATAGGTGATATATCCTTTGCTGAAATAAATATTTTCTGACCCGCATTTGTAATTATAAATTGTTTTTCAGGGTTGCTCAGGCCATAAAGTTCAGGAAGTTTGGAGTCGGCCTGGTATCCCCTTAATCTGCTGGCAAGCGGTGAATTGGCTGGAATTATGGCCGTCACTGAATCGGACGATTCAGGGTCGATTTCATGAACTATATAATCAATAAGCTCCTGTGCTTCAAGGTCAAGAACGACTGATTCAAGTGCCTTGTTAGCATTGTACCGGAATTGCTGGTCGGTAATTGAGATTGCGTTTCTTATCCAGTACAGCTGTATCAGGATAAGGCCTGAAATAACCAGGAAGAAGAATATGGCAAGCAATACAATTGTCTTACGCTTCATACAGATACAAAAGTACTTGTATATATTTTATTAATCTCTTTATTTAACGTTCTTTAACATGGGGGCTTGTCCTGTTAAAGGTTAAGAATTTTAACAATTCATTAAAGTATTGTTAATTGTAATCGCAGGGGATAAAAACATTTTTTTATTTAAAATAGCCTTCATATCTTTGTAAAGGATTTGGCATGATATTTGTTTCTTAAGATATAGAGGTTTTTTTCATAGGTTAGGTTAGTTTTAGGGTTATCAAGAAGTGAGCCGTCCCGCCCGGGACGGCTCTTCTATTTTATATCAATTTTGAAGATCTTAAATCAGGTATTTCAGATTCTTATCATTGAGAGTACTGATTTCAATATTGAAAACACCGGTAATAGCTTCAATTTCTCTGAGTTGCGACAAAATCCCCTCATAGTTGAAGCCCTTTTCAGGCTTCTGTAGAAGAAGCAGATAATCAATATTTATTAATTTTTTCAGCATAAATTCCTTTTCTGTTCTGTTGGATACAAGCTGATAGTGCCAGTCAGATCCTGAAGAATCAGAGAACCGGCTGAAGTGTAATTTCTTGCCTTTATCGTCCTGAAATTCAACTGCACCGGTATTTTTTAATGAAATATTGAGTTTTTTATTCAACGCAAGTGAAAGCCTGTAATCGGGTTCCGTGGAGACTATCCCTAATACTACAGGTGTGTCCTGTTCATTAACAGATAATTGGATTTTTGTTATCCTTTGCTTTTTCTGCATAGTCAATATACCTTAACTATAAAGTTAAGAAAAGAGATTGTTGTCAGCCCTGAAATGAATGAATTTCTTTCAGTTTAGCCCATGCTTTACCTGCTGCCTCCTGCTCTGCCTCCTTCTTTGATGCTCCCTGGCCCGTTCCGAATTCTTCATTATTAATCAGAAGGGTTGCTGAAAAAACCGATTTCTTCAGATTGCAATCATACTCTTCTTTGTATTCGAAAGTAAGATTTGTTTTATGCTTTTGTATCCATTCGAAAACCAGGCTTTTATAATCAGAATTTTTATCAACTATTTGACTGAGATCGAGATATTTATTGAAAACCCTGTTAATAAACAGGTTTTTTGTCTTTTTAAATCCTTTGTCGACAAAAAGGGCGCCAATAAATGCCTCAAGAGCGTCGCCGTAAAGGTTCCTTGTAGAACTGTTTGAACTCACATTGCTGACGAGGATCTTGTCGATTCCCATCGAAATGGCAAGCTGATTAAGTATTTCCCTGTTAACGATCCTCGAACGGATCTTTGTCATAAAGCCTTCATTTGCATCAGGAAACTTTTCGAAAAGGTAATCGGAAAGAATTGTATCCAATACTGCATCCCCAAGGAATTCAAGTCTTTCATTGTTAATACGCTTTCCGTCAGGAAGTGTGAAAGAGGCTGACCGGTGTATGAATGCGGCTTCATAGATCCGCAGATTAGTTGTCCGGAAACCGGTTATTTTTTTCAGGCGGGAAGCAAATTCCTGCTTATTGACTATATAAGTTCCATTATTTCTTAATGAGAAAATGGACACTAAATCCCGGCTTTTTTAATTACGATTGAAGCATTNTGACCCCCGAAACCGAAAGTGTTGCTTATTGCGACGTTCACTTTCCTTTTTTGCGCCGTGTTGGCAGTAAGATTCAAATTCTGGTCAATACCAGGATCGGGGACCTTATAATTTATCGTCGGAGGAACAATATCATTTCCAACAGCCATAATGGCAGCAATTGCTTCAACTGCTCCGGCAGCACCAAGAAGATGGCCTGTCATCGATTTAGTTGAACTAATATTCAGTTTATATGCATGTTCACCAAACACATTTATAATAGCTTTTGATTCAGAGATGTCGCCAAGTGGAGTCGATGTTCCGTGTACATTTATGTAATCTATATCTTCAGGGTTTAAACAAGCGTCAGCTATTGCAAGCTTCATTACATTGCATGCACCTAAACCCTCGGGATGAGGAGCCGTAAGGTGGAATGCATCAGCAGTCATACCCGTACCGATTATTTCAGCATAGATTTTTGCTCCCCTCGAAACTGCATGCTCATATTCCTCAATGATCAATCCTCCTCCACCTTCGCCCATAACAAATCCGTCGCGGGTCTTATCAAATGGTCTGGATGCTGAAATGTACTCATCATTGTTTGTGGAGAGAGCCTGCATCGAATTAAATCCGCCTATCCCCGGTTCATTTATTGCAGCTTCAGAGCCTCCCGTAACAAATACATCAGCCTTTCCCCAACGGATGTAATTATAAGCATCTATTACCGCATTTGTCGATGATGCGCATGCCGAAACAGTGCTGAAGTTAGGGCCGCTGAAACCATATTTGATTGAGATGGAACCGGCAGCTATGTCACCAATCATTTTGGGAATAAAAAATGGACTGAACCTGGGTATGCTTCCTCCTTCAATATAAGATTTGATTGTAAGATAGAAGGTCTCAATACCTCCTATCCCTGAAGCCCATATTACACCAACCCGCTCTTTATTTATCCTGTCCAGGATCAATCCGGAATCAGCAATGGCTTCATCCGAAGCAATATGAGCATATTGTGCAAACAGGTCGAGCTTGTTGGCTTCTTTTCTGTCGAAATATTTTGAGGAGTCATAGTTCTTGATTTCGCATGCAAATTTGGTCTTGAATTTTGCGGTATCAAATCGCGTGATCATTGCTGATCCGCTTAGACCGTTCTTCAAACCTTCCCAATATTCATGCAAATTATTTCCGACTGGAGTGATCGCTCCGAGCCCAGTGACTACAACCCTTCTCATAAATGGATTATTTTAAATGCAAAACTATTTTGCATTTTCCTCGATATACTTAATAGCATCACCTACTGTACTGATGCTTTCAGCCTGATCGTCAGGAATCCCTATGTTAAATTCTTTTTCAAATTCCATGATTAATTCAACAGTGTCAAGAGAGTCAGCTCCAAGGTCATTTGTGAAACTGGCCTCAGGAGTTACCTCAGATTCGTCAACTCCAAGTTTATCAACTATTATCTCTTTTACTCTGGTAGCAATGTCTGCCATGATTTTAAATTTTAATTAATAATATCAGAAAACCATGCAAAGAAATATATTTGTACTATATTTTTCAAATGATTTCATGTTTTTTCTTTGTCATGAAGGTTAATATGTTGATAATTAGAGAAATAATCTTATGTAGAGATAGTTGTATCAAATTTGAAAATAAAAATCTAATTATCACAAAATGAGAAATATAGCTATTTTTGCCTCAGGATCAGGAACCAATGCTGAGAATATAATAAGATACTTTTCGAACAATAAATCGGCTGTAGTAAGTCTTGTTCTGTCGAACAGGCGTGAAGCTTACGTTTTAAAGCGTGCAGCTTCACTTAACGTAAGATCGGTTTTTTTCGACCGCAAGGATTTATATGAGAAGGAAAAAGTAACCAGGTACCTCGCAATGTACAAGATTGATTTTATAGTTCTGGCAGGCTTTTTATGGCTTATTCCTGAGAATATCCTGAGCATTTACGAAAAAAGGATAATAAACATTCATCCGGCGTTATTGCCAAAGCACGGAGGGAAGGGGATGTATGGTGAAAAAGTTCATGAAGCTGTGATAGCTAAACATGAAAAGCAATCAGGGATAACNATTCATTATGTTAACAGCATTTACGATGAAGGGGATATTATTTTTCAGGCCCGGTGTCCGGTAACCCGTGAAGACACGCCAGATACACTTGCTTCAAAAGTGCATGAGCTTGAATATGAACATTTCCCCGTGGTAATTGAGAAGCTGATCCTGAATCTGCCCGATATGCTTTAAAATGTGTCAAGAAGACTGAGAACCACGGTTTTTGATTTTTCGAACTTTTCTTTATTTGCTTCCGATACCGGTTCCACAGGCGGTGCTTCAACCTTCAGGGGATCAACAGGTGAACCCCCCTTGTAAAACCTGAAATCAAGATGCGGACCGGTTGAAAGTCCGCTTGTTCCTACGTAGCCAATAATATCTCCCTGTTTTACAAAAGCCCCGGGAACTATTCCTGGGCCGAACCTGCTCAGATGCAGGTAAGCCGTAGAGTAAATACTGTTATGGACAATTCTGACCACCCTTCCTGATCCGCTCTCTATTCCGGCCCGGGTTACACGACCATCACCAATCGAATGGACAGGTGTGCCTATTGGTGCAGCATAATCTACCCCATAGTGAGGTCGTCGAATCCTGAGTATCGGGTGCATCCTGCTTCCTGAAAAGCGTGAGGATACTCTTGAAAACTGCAGCGGAGCCTTAAGAAATGCCTTCCGGAGGGAATTGCCTTCCCCGTCAAAGTAGCTTTCCCTGCCATCCTGGATGAAGGTATTGCATAAATTAACGAACCTGAACCGTAGAACCGGGCACCATAAATCTTCCCGACTCCAAGCGGTTTGTCATCAATCGACATCTCCTCATAAATTACCTTGAAGCTGTCGCCTTTCTGCAATCCGAAAAAATCGATGCTCCATGCAAAGATGTCTGATAATCCCGACACAAGCGATGGCTGCATTCCTTCGGCAAGCATTGCATCCCAGAGTGAAGTTTCGATGGTCGCTGAAGCATATCTGATAACCCTCTTAATCTCCTTTCTGTACGGAGTAATGTTAAGCGAATCATTAAAACTGAAAACATAACAGGTGGTCGGATCATGTTCATAAACAAGATAGCTTGCACGGGCAGTGCTGTCTTTTTTGCAAAAAAGAGTATAGTTATTACCCGACCTTATTTTTCTGACATCAAATACTGAAAGTGAGTTTTTTAAAACCTTATCTATTTCCTCCATTGTTATTCCATGTTCCAGGAGTATCTGCGAAAGAAATCCGTTTCGTTTTATGCGTCCTGTCAGCAGGCTGAAGGAATCGGAAGGGATTCCATACATGAAAACTGTGGTGTCGGGTTTATTGACAGCCGTGCTATCTGGCAATTCAGAAACAGCTGCCGGAATTTCCCTGAGTGAATTCTTGCACGAAAACAATAATATAATAAGAGAAATCAGGCTTAATGCTTTTAGTCGGGGAAGCATTTATTTAATTACTACGTTAACAATTTTTTTAGGTACTACAATTATATTTGATGGTGTTGATGTTCCGATCCATTTAGTTGATCTTTCATCTGCCATCACGGCTTTGATGATATCCTCCCTTTCCATTTCAGCCGGAAGCTCAATCTTAAACCGCATCTTCCCGTTGAATGATACCGGATATTCAAATACTTCAACTTTCAGATACTCCTCATTAACTCCTGGCCATGGTTCGTAAGCCAGTGTTTTGTCATGTCCCTGCAAACTCCACAGCTCTTCAGCCAGGTGGGGTGCAAATGGCGACAGGATCAATGTAAAGCTGTTTGCTGTCTCCCTGGTAACTTTCCCTTTTTTATATGCAAGATTCAGGAAGATCATCATTTCTGATATTGCTGTGTTGAACTTCAGATTCTCAATATCGTCTTCAACTTTTCTAATTGTCTTGTGAAGGGCTTTCAGAATTTCAGTATCCTCTGTTCCATCTGAAATATTTTCAGGATTCGACAAGAACCTGAATGACCTTCCTATGAAATTAAAGACTCCCTTAACATTCCTGTCATCCCATGGTTTCATTACATCAAGCGGACCCATGAACATTTCATATAGCCTCAGTGAATCGGCACCGTATTTTTCGGTAACATCGTCAGGGTTGACAACATTTTTGAGCGATTTTGACATCTTCGCCACAATTTGTCTGACCTCAGCACCATCGGCAGTATTATAGAATTTACCCTCTCTTTCCCCGATCTGATCTGCAGGTATTTTAGCACCTGATTCATTTTCATAGGCGAAAGCCAGGATCATTCCCTGATTAAATAACCTTTTGTATGGTTCATCAGTGGAAACAATTCCCAGGTCAAAAAGCACCTTATGCCAGAAGCGGCTGTATAGAAGATGCAGAACTGCATGCTCTGCGCCACCGATATAAAGATCGACAGGCATCCAGTATTTTTCCTTCTCCCTGTCGAAGATCAAATTGTTATTATGCGGGTCGATGAACCTCAGATAGTACCAGCACGATCCGGCCCATTGCGGCATAGTGTTGGTTTCTCTTCTTCCCTTGCGGCCGTTTTTGTCGACAACATTCAGCCAACTGCCGGCATTGGCTAGAGGTGATTCCCCCGATTCGCCGGGAAGATATTTTTCAAGTGGAGGAAGCTCAAGAGGTAACTCCTTCTCATCAATAACTGTAATCTCACCATCCTCCCAGTGAATTACCGGGAAGGGCTCTCCCCAGTATCTCTGTCTGCTGAAAAGCCAGTCGCGCAGTTTATAATTTATTTTTGCCTTCCCCATATGCCCGGATTCGAGCCAATTGATTATCTTTTCAATACCGGCTTCCTTATTCAGTCCATTAATATCTATGCCGGTAATGTCGTCAGAGGAATTGATGTACTTCCCGTCTTCGGTCCAGCATTCGGCACCTTCCAGTATCCTTTTCCTCAGCTCAGCATCACTTACATCAGGGTCCTGGATGCATACAATCGGCAGATTGAATTTCTGAGCGAACTCGAAGTCCCTTGTATCGTGTGCCGGAACAGCCATAATGGCACCCGTTCCGTATCCGGTCAGAACGTAATCGGCAATCCAGATTGGAATTTTCTTATTATTTACAGGATTGATTGCATATCTTCCAGTGAATACACCTGTCTTCTCCTTTGCAAGGTCAGTTCTGTCAAGATCCGACTTCAGAGTTGAAAGCTTTAAATATTCATTTACCTTGCTGAGGCAATCAACGGTTGTTATTTTATTAACAATCTGATGTTCAGGGGCTATAACCATGTAGGTAGCTCCGAAAAGAGTATCTGGTCTTGTTGTGAAGACCGTCAGGATCTCATCAATTCCGTCTATTTTAAAATCGACTTCGGCTCCGGTTGATCTTCCTATCCAGTTACGCTGCATATCCTTTATTCCTTCGGGCCAGATCAGATCGTCAATGCCTTTAAGAAGCCTCTCAGCATACAGCGGGATCCTGAGCATCCACTGCTTCAGATTCTTCTTCTCGACAATATTCCCGCATTTCTCATGTGACCCATCGTTCAGCACCTCCTCGTTGGCACATACTATCCGGCAGCTCGGACACCACCATACCTGCGCATTATCATAGTATGCAAGCCTCTTTGAATCGATATATTTCCTTATTTCATTATTTCCCGAACTTGAAATACCTTCAGGTATTACAAGTTCAGATACCGGCCTTCCTTTTTGCAGATTCTCGTCGAACCATGTATTGTACAGCTGGATGAATATCCACTGTGTCCATCTGAAATACTTAGGATCTGTTGTGTTAATTTCCTTGTCCCAGTCATAGCTCAGGCCGAGACCTTTTATCTGTCTTCTGAAAGTGTCGCAATTATTTTTTGTAGTAACCGAAGGATGTGTTCCGGTCTGGATCGCATATTGTTCGGCAGGTAAACCGAATGCATCCCAACCCATTGGGTGAAGGACATTAAATCCATTCATTCTTTTAAACCGGGTATAAATATCAGTTGCTGTATAACCTTCAGGGTGACCTACATGCAGTCCTGCACCGGATGGGTATGGGAACATATCAAGGACGTAGCATTTTTTAGGATTGGTAAAGTCCTCCTTAGTTTTGAAGGTCTTGTTTTCCTCCCAGTAATTCTG
>JGI20214J51650_10000853_pt1 | contig 19119 bp, 19 predicted proteins | sample WetSurMetagenome_FD_51650 | JGI IMG/M metagenome (IMG submission 51650) | reverse complement strand
GGTCTTTGGTCAGAATCACCTGCTTCTGGGTATAAGTGCAGCAGACGGCAGAGCAATAGCTGTTTTCATCAGGGGTAACTCGCCGGGAACCGACGCATTGCAGCCAGGCGATTTTATGGGGATGTTCCATGTCGGAGGCACGTCTTATTTCACCCTCGTACGGTCCAGTAGCGCATAGCAGTCTTTCATAGTCCAGAGCAGTCACTACATTCTGGAAATCACCATAGTGGTATTCCTTACGGACTTTCGGGTCAAATGCCTCTATACCGGGAGATATGATTATCGCGCCGACTTTAACTTCTTCTCTTTCCGGCATCTGAGTAAAATCAATAGCTTTATTCTTGCAAACGCCTTCACAGATGCGGCATTTCTTTTCTTTGAGGTAAACACAGCTTTCATCAATATAAGGCTTAAGGGGAATCGCCTGGGCAAAATAGATATGGATGGCTTTGTTCTTCGAGATTTCCTGGTTAAACTGGTCGGGGTACTTAACCGGACAGTATTCAACACAGGTGGTACAGCCCGTGCATTTAGTCTCGTCAATATATCTGGGTTTTTTAATTAAGGTTACCTTGAAGTCTCCGGCTTCCCCTTCTATTTTCTCAACCTCAGTATAAGTCTTAAGCACTATGTTGGGGTGCCTGTTGCATTCCACGAACTTGGGAGATTCAATACACATGGAGCAGTCATTAGTAGGAAAGGTCTTATCAAAGTGGGCCATTTTCCCGCCGATGGTCGGTGCTTTGTCAACCAGGTATACTTTAAAACCAGCCGTGCCGAGGTCGAGAGCAGCCTGTATGCCGCTGATACCACCNCCCACTATCATTACATCACCAAAATTACTATTACCGATACTTTTACATAGTTGTTCAANTTGTTCGTTTGTCATTTTCTCCGTCCTTAAAAAATTCTCTTATTTCGATTANCTGCCGGATATATTTTTAGATCAATGCCNGAAACGAGCAATACATAGAGGAACCGGGAAAAAGAAATCGGGCTGTGAATTGTATTCCACAGCCCGAGAGAAGCAGCTAAAAAGGGTAAAAGATTATTGTGGCGACAAAGCAAACTGCCTCGAAAGCAGTCGATGGCCTGCCTGTTTACGGAAAAATAACGACGCAAATGCAGCAACGCAAGCATTAGCAAAACATACGCAGAAAGACCTGATTAAGTGAATAACAGACGGCGCCGCCGTCTCAATATTCCGCAATCAAGAGCGTAGCTGCATACTCCCAAAATAATATGACAAAATCATGGTTGAATTATATCAAATGGCTGACGGAATAACAAAAAGATATTGTCGGGGCAATATTCAAATAAACAGTATAATACCCTGATTTAGTAGTACGGCTAACGTTTGAGGCTCAATTCTAATCTAAAAACTCTGTCTTTCGTACGCCACGCTCTACCAAATCGTATTTGGGCCAGGTACTAAACCTGAAATTCTTTTAAAAAGTTCAACCTTCTATTTACGGCGGCTCACNNCGACCGAGTAAACATAACCAGCAAAATACTACAAGAAAAATAACGTCTAGACGAGGCAGATACACTTTTAANTATTTGGAGTTAACTGATTACCCTTGTATTTGTTCAAAACCAAATGAGGTGTATAATATTACGTAAAGAACAGACCCGGATAATCCTGGCAGAAGGATATTGTAAGGTGTTTTCTCCGGAAACGATTTTACAGGCTTGGGAAAGAAGTGCCGGCCAGTGCGAATGTGAGAAGCGTATTCACAAGCACTTCTATACTCCCTGTGGGAAGTCACTGGTGTGGAAAGCTAAAGGGTCGCCCGGCCAGGGAGGATGGGATGCCCATAAAATTACTCCATCAGGCGGTGACGGGCTGTTCAATTGCGAGATTCTTTGCTGGGACTGTTACAGGTCGGTTACAGGATATTTGGCATCGACGAAATACTCGGATTATTACCAGGGTCCTACACAGCAAGTCCAAATAGGAGACTATATCAGGCTAGAGTCCGGTGATGAGGGGCGGGTTACTGAGATATCTTACGACAGCGTTCATATAAAAACCGTGGATGGCGTAGATACAGTTGTATCCAACAGCGAAATAAGGCGAATCATTACCAATTACGGGCAATCCTCAAAGCAGGCAAAAGATCCCTTTCGTTTTTATAACCTGGCGGTAATAAAGAAGCTAACCGGGCTGAAAGCAAAAAATCTGAACGAACTTGTCGATAACCTGGAAAAGGTTCCGGACAGCGTCATCTATTATCACACCCACCAGTTCTTACAGGAACATCACTATCTTAACCCGGAACCAGCGAATGATTTTGCTATCTGGGTAACGGATTCTTTAGGGGATAATGTGCTTGGAGAAAGACTGGCCAATGTTAATCCTTTTTCTTTCCGGGACCTTGAAGGTATCAGGGAAACACTTATTAATATTATTGAAGAACATCTCAGCCAGCATGCTAATCATCGAGAAGCTTTGGAAGGAAGAGAGTTCTACTTCATTAAGTCTGCCAGGTTTATCTTCCCGACGCCATATGTCGCACATGACTTAAGGGAGTTTGTGGGCGTTCTGCGTAATATTAGTCTTGGTTCTTTATACTTTCATATTTTTGAATCGAGGTTGAAATCCGTCAGGGGACTCAATGACTTTTCTCTCTGGCTTATTGATAGTCTCGGTGAGGAAGAAACAGGGCGAATTATTGCCTGCCTGGACCCCTATACTTATACTCTGGAGGGATTAAGATCGTCACTAATAACGTTATTAGAGAAGAGTATCAAGTGAGTTTAGACCAATACGCTCCGATAGTTGGCAAAAGTGCTGTTGAAGAACTCAAGCTTATTGCGGGGAAACTCCAGGGAAAAGTCGTCCAGAATATAAATTCAACATTCAGCGGCGGCGGTGTGGCGGAAATACTAAACCGTATAATCCCCCTGCTTCAGCAATTAGGAATAGATGCCCGGTGGAGCATTATCGAAGCTGCACCGGAATTTTATCAGGTGACTAAGAAATTCCACAATGCTCTTCATGGAAGAAAAGAGGATATAACTGAGGCAGACTACAGTCTTTTTATCAACACAACTAAACAAAATATCGAGCATCTTAAAATTAGCGGCGATATTATGTTCATTCACGATCCGCAACCTGCGGGATTAATCAGTATGAAGCAGGCTATCGGTAAAAAATGGATCTGGCGGTGTCATATTGATTTATCACATCCAGATCAGGAGGTCTGGCATTTTCTGGAACCATTCGTTACTCAATACGATGCGGCGGTGTTCTCTGCTCCCGCTTTCTCCCGTTACCTGCCCATTCCGCAACATCTTATTTCTCCTTCCATAGATCCTTTAAGCGATAAAAACCGCGATTTGTCACCGGATGTAATAAATAAGGTGCTCAGAAAATATGGCATAGAAAACGATAAACCCATTATTACTCAGGTCTCACGTTTTGATTATCTGAAAGACCCGGTGGGAGTGATTCAGGCTTTTGAAATGGTACGAAGCAGTATCAACTGCCAGCTTGTTTTTGCAGGGGGTACTGCCAGTGACGATCCCGAATCTGAGAAAGTACTGGATGAAGTCCGGGAACGAGCAAATAGTAACCCGGATATTCATATTCTGCTTATCCCGTCAGGCAGTGACATCGAAATAAATGCCCTTCAAAGAGCCTCGACAATAATATTGCAGAAATCACTCAGGGAAGGGTTTGCACTTACAGTCAGTGAAGCATTATGGAAAGCCAAGCCTGTAGTAGCCTCGGCGGTCGGTGGAATACCCCTTCAGGTTAAAAACCGGATCACGGGACTTCTTTCACACGGAATTGAAGGGACAGCATACGCGATCAGGCAGTTGCTTGCCAATCCGTCTTATGCCAAATGGCTGGGAGAAAACGGCAGAGAGCATGTGAGACATAATTTTTTGATAACCCGGCACCTGAGAGATTACTTGCTCCTATTTTTAGCACTTGACCACCCAGAAGATTTGGTCCACTTTACATAGTATTCCGCAAATGTATGGCTTTATGGGGAATCGGGAAGCTGGATATATTTTCCGATAAAAAGGTTAACATAAACAGGTTTTAAATGAAAAATTACCGGATATGGGGTAAACCTCCTTATTCCACAGCGGTTGTTCACGGCGGACCAGGTGCTGCGGGTGCAATGGCAGCGGTAGCTGACGAACTTTCAAAAACCACAGGCGTTCTTGAGCCGCTGCAGACACGGAATTCTGTTAACAGGCAGATCGAAGAACTGCATAATGTGCTGGAAAAACATGCTGGACTACCCGTTACCCTGGTTGGTCATTCCTGGGGAGCCTGGCTGGTTTTTATTTTCGCCGGACGTTACCCAGCTATGGTGAAAAAGATTGTCCTGGTGTCCAGCGGTCCTTTTAAAGCGAAGTACGCTGCAGGAATCGATGCCGAAAGATTATGCCGGCTTTCCGAAGAAGATAAGGTCGAACTACTGAGGTTGTGGGAGACGGTTTACAATCCCGGAGCTTCAGAAAAAGATCAGGCTTTGGGAAGACTCGGGGCATTAGCAACTAAAGCCGATACTTATGCTCCTTTACCGCCGCAATACTTTAAAACGCCGGATGGCCTAAAAGTGAGTGCGGATACCTTTAATAAATTGATGCCGGAGGCATTGGAAATGCGGGCATCAGGCAAACTGCTCCTGTTGGGTGAGCAGATAAAATGTCCGGTAGTTGCTATCCACGGTGACTATGATACTCATCCGGCGGAGGGTGTTAAAGAGCCTCTTTCCCGCGTACTCAAGGATTTTAAATTCATTTTACTGAAAAAATGCGGGCATGAGCCCTGGATAGAAAGATATGCCCGGGATGAATTTTTCCGGGTGCTGAGATATGAAATGAAAGTGTCAGATGGTAAATGATAAATGAAAACCTCCAGCAAACAGCAGTCTGCTCATCGCGACTTTGCTGTTCTGAATGAGAAGCCTCTCCATGCAGCTTTGAAAAAATGGTATGCAGAACCAGGAGATCGTTTTGAAGTGTCCGTAGACGGCAGCATCGTCGATATCGTTCGAGGAAAGCTTCTCGTAGAGATTCAGACAGGGAATTTCGCTGCCTTAAAACGGAAATTAGCTAAACTCACAGCCAATCATCAAGTACGATTGGTATATCCTGTCGCACAGGACAAATGGATTACCAGACTGACCGAAGATGGGCACGGCATATTGAGCCACCGGAAATCACCTAAACGGGGATCGACGGAGCACCTATTTGATGAACTGGTCAGCTTTCCTGAGCTATTATTAAGTGATAATTTCTCCGTTGAAGTATTACTTGTCCAGGAAGAGGAAATCCGCCGTTACGATGCTGCTCGTGGATGGAGGCGGCATGGATGGATGACAGATGAGCATCAACTATTGAGAGTGATTGAACGTCGACTTTTTCAGACANCAGGAGAACTGGGTGATCTCATACCGCCTGATCTTGTCGAACCATTTACTACTCAAGATCTGGCTCTTGCCATAAGTAAACCGCGCCGTCTGGCACAGAAGATGGTCTACTGCCTGAACAGGATGGGGTGTATTAACCCGGTGGGTAAAAAGGGTAATGTGGTCCTGTATTCCAAAATCCGGATTCCCATCATCAAGAAAAAGAAATAAATCCAAGAAACAAATAAACTCAGCATGCAACCGTTAAGCTCGATGTCCAGTCAAATAAATCATAGAATATCCTCTATCAAACGTAACTTTTAAAAACGACANGTAAATCATTCCACTGTATTTTGAGCGATATCAAAGAGGGCGGTAACGGTCTTCCAATTCCGGGTTGTGGCGGTGATGTGTAAGTTCCTTTCGAAAAAATCATTAGACAACTTGGTCCTGCCATAACCGTTGGGGCAATAAAGGTAAATCTCGCGGTCAATAATAACAAACCGGTCCGGCTCCACCTGGAACTGTTTAACCTGTGCTAAAACTGATTCAGCCGGTGTTCCGGACAGGAAGGTTACATAGAGGATGCCGGTATCCAGGTCAGGCTCTTGGAGAAACGGATTATGTGCAATCACCCGCTCCAGATCTGCAGCAGTCCTCACCATGATATAGATATCCTGATGAAATTCGCTTTTAAGTTTTGTCTCGATTGTTTTAATCAGGTTGGCGATATCACTACCTGAATAGCGGCAGATAACATTGCCGCTCTGAACGTAGGTCCTGACGTTTTTGAAGCCAATAGATTCGAATATGGATACCAGACCGGTCATTTTTATCCTGGCGGTCCTGCCCACATTGATACCACGTAACATGGCTATATATGTGAATAGCTGCATAGATCTATTTTAGTGTGGTTTACCGGTGAAAAACCAGTATTGTGTGATAGATGGAGCACAGGAATACCGGTGGTTACAACTACGTTGTATTTGGCCCCGATTCTTTTAATAATGTAAATAGTCCCATTATTTTCCCGGTAATCAGGATTGATACAAAGATGAGAATTCTACTAATAGCAATGCCCGATACTGTCAGTGCTCTCGATGCCGTTATGCGGCTGCCAAACCTGGGACTTTGCTCCATCGCCGGAAACCTGAAAGGACACACGGTTAAGGTAGTCGATCTGGTGTTCCACAATCGCGATATCAGGCGTTATCTTCAACGCATTCTCAGCGATTTTCAACCCGAAATCGTGGGGCTCAGTGCGATGAGCTACCAGTATGCCAGCGCCTGCCGGGCGGCACAGGTCTGCCGTGAAGTACAATCGGAGGTAAAAGTGGTCCTTGGAGGATACCATGCCACTCTCATGGATGATGAGATCGGAACAGGTACGAATAGCGAACTATTCGATTTTATCGTCCGCGGAGAGGGAGAGAAGACATTTCAGCATCTTGTAGATGAAGTGGGGTCGAGCGGAAGTAATTTTAGCGGTGTAGCCGGCCTGTCTTATAAAAAAGAAGGCCGGTTTATTCATAATCCTGACGCTTCTCTCCTGGAATTGGATACCCTGGAATTGCCGGATAGAGATTGCCGCCTGCTGGATCGTTCTCAATTTCTGGGACAAACACTCGATTGTGTTGAAACATCACGGGGATGCACTGCGGGTTGCCATTTCTGCAGCATAAATATGATGTACGGCCAGACGGTGCGGGTATTTTCCCTCGATCGTGTCATAAAAGATTTGCAGCACCTCCGGGAACGCGGGAAACAGGGAGTATTCTTTGTAGATGATAACATTACACTAAATGTTCCGCGTCTAAAAAACCTCTGTGAATTTATTGTACAGGAAAAGCTGAATACACTTACCTACAGTATACAGGCAAGCGTTCAAGGTGTAGCTTCGGACCCCGGGCTGGCGAAATACCTGAAAGCAGCCGGTTTCAAATGGGTATTCCTGGGTATCGAGAGCGGTATCCAGAGAAACCTGGAGTTTATGGGCAAAAAAAGAGTCCTGGAAAATACACAGCGTGCCGTAGCGCTGTTGAAAGACCAGGGGATTGGTGTTTTCGGAGGTTTTATCGTCGGGCACCCGGAGGATACCCGACAGGACATTAGTGCCACCTTCCGGTTTGCCCTGCATACCGGAGTGGACCACCCGATCATTCAATGTCTGACCCCCTATCCCAAAACTAAAACCCGCGAAGAACTGCACGCCCAGTCATTGATAACTAATAAGGAAGATTTTAGTCTTTATAACGGATTTACCTGTAATGTCCGTACACGGCATTTGGATAACAGGCAGCTCAACCGGGCGATATTCCTGAACGGCCTATTCCTTTATTTTAACCCGCGATATCTCATAAGTAGCCGTTTCTGGAATTTCCGGTTGTCACTTATTCCGGCTCTAATAGCTAATAATCTTCGCTATCTTACCGGCGCTCTGCGGGGCAGGATATTCGCTTCCAGGCATAGATGGTAGAATTGATCTGGTAGTTTGAACAAAATGGCTGGGGGCAACAAACTACCGGTTAACAGTTAAAAAAACCAGGAGAGATAGAATGAAAAAATTGGTCCGCTGCAAAGCGTGCGGTTATATCATGGAGGAGGGGAAATTAGGGGATAGGTGTCCGGCCTGCGGCGCACCAAAAGCCGCGTTTGTGGAGTATACCGATCCCATGAATAGAACGAGGCGTAGACTGCTTAAGTGGGAACTGCATCCGATAGCCGTACATTTTCCTGTAAGCTTTGCCGTCGCTGTACTTGTGTTTTCAATCATTATTGCTTTCATATCCGGAGACGTAAAGGAAATGCTGGTGAACACAACTGAGATCATGGTATTGTTTATTCCGGTCCTGGTTATCGTTACCGGTGTTGCGGGTTATATAGATGGTAAGGTTCGTTTTCGAAATATCAGAAACTCGAGAATACTGAAGAAGAAGATACTTTATTCCAGTTTTCTATTCGTTATTGCAGCAGTTCTAGCGGTGACTGTTTGGACTGAGCGATTTGACAGTATCGTCTCCGTTTCTTTGATCGCGGTGCTGGCTGCCGTAGCGGTAGTATTGATTTCAATTCTGGCATTATTGGGAACCAGTATTACAGAGTCCGCTTTTCCGGGTGATTAATGAAGAAGAATAACGTCTTTTATGCCACTTCTTTTCGATCCCAGGGGAACCGGGGAGTCCTGTTTAAAAAGATAAGCATGATGAAATACGCTGTAAGAGCCGCTATGAAACTATCCGCCATTTGCCCCAGGCTTAACCGGTCCTGAAACGACGAGTGAACATATACATATCCTCCCAACGCAGCTACGGCAGTTAACACCAGACCCAGGACAGCGAAAATACGCACATAGAGGTTTGATTTTGAAAGAAAAGCAAAAGCAACGATCAGAATCGAAACAACCCCTATACCGTACCCCATTTTCATATGATATGAGGTCAGTCCCGCCACAAATCTGACAAATGCGATTCCGGAGTTGCTTCCCGGCCAGACAAAGTAGAATACGCTCCAATTCCCGCTCCATCCCTGTACCGCGCATAATACAATAAACAGGATGGCAGAAATCCATAATCCCCTGAGATAGACTTTTTGCAGCATCATTTAACAACTCCTATTGTTTTATTAATGGTGTTAAATATACAGGGTTTATCAGTTTTTACAATACTATACCGGTCTAATAATTGGTATCCGTAATAACACTTAATATAGGCACACAACATACCTGAGATTTAAGATATAAGATTTGGAGAATTTGTATTCTTTGTGCATTTTGTACAATAATGAAAACATAGAAATAAGTACAGGAGGAACCATATGCCTGATACTAAGGTGACAGCAGCGGAAATTGACAAGGAACTTAAGTCTAAAGGGATACGCTTTGTTTACCTCCAATTCGCCGACATACTCGGTGTGGTGAAGAGCGTAACCGTGCCCGTGGAGGAATTCGCCGACTGTATCAAATACGGGAAATGGTTCGATGGTTCCTCGGTCGAAGGTTTCGTGCGGGTAATTGAGAGCGACATGTATTTGAAGCCGGATTTGTCCACACTGGCACTGCTTCCCTGGGAACAGGACGGGCAGCCGGCGGCTCGTGCAGTCTGTTCAATACTGACTCCGGAGGGAGAACTTTTCGCAGGAGACCCTCGAACAACACTTATAAGAGCCACGGATGAAGCCAAGGCTCTGGGTTATACTTTTTATGTGGCCCCGGAGCTGGAATTTTATTTGCTGCGTTCCGACGATGAAAACCAGATGACGCCGATATCCGAGGACTGTGGTGGCTACTTCGACCTTTCTACTGGCATATCGGCATCTATCAGAAAGGAAATGGTAAATACTCTCAGGGATATGAACATCCACGTAGAGACCAGTCATCATGAACTGGGCGCCGGTCAACATGAAATAGATTTCGATCGTGATGAAGCACTGCGTAATGCCGATAATTTAATCACTGCTCGATATACTCTAAAGGCTCTGGCACAAAAACACGGGCTAGCAGTAACTTTTATGCCCAAGCCATTCGAAGGGGCGGAGGGCAGCGGGATGCATATTCCGTTCAGTCTGTTTAATGTGGGCACGGGCAAAAATGTGTTTACCGATCCGAAAAATGAATACGGAATTTCTGAGACTGCCAGGTATTTCCTCGCCGGTCTTTTGTATCATGCTCGCGGCATGTGCGCTGTCCTGAATCCGCTGATTAATTCTTATAAAAGATTAGTAAGAGGTTTTGAGGCTCCGGTATATGTCAGCTGGGCTAGGGTCAACCGGTCAGCGTTAATCAGGGTGCCCCGTGTCAATCCAAATAAGCTGCATACTACCCGTATTGAAATCAGAAATCCCGACCCTTCCTGCAACCCTTATCTGGCTTACACGGTACTGCTTACCTGCGGGCTGCACGGTATAAAAGAGAAATTGGTTTTACCTCATCCGGTAGAAGAAAATATATTTGTTTTCGACGAGATAGAACTCGAAAGGAGACAGATAGTACGCTTGCCTGAGACGCTTGGAGAGGCCCTGGACGAATTCCAGAAGGATACGGTTATTAAAGAAGCACTTGGCGAGATGCTATTTTCGAAACTGCTGGATGCTAAACGCAGAGAATGGTATGACTATTGCCGTCATGTGACTCCCTGGGAAAAGGAACATTATTTAGGAGTGTGGTAAATGCCTACCGTAGAGCAGATCCGGCGGCAGGTGTTGCCCCAAGATACCTCACTGGTTACCGGAGAGAGGGGGGAGTTTAATGAAGTAAGCTGGGTAGTAACGCTCCGTCCCACTCCTCCCGGTTTTGACCGTTTGAGAGGTAACGAAATAGCCTTAGTCGATGTCATAACGGCTAAACGACTCGGGGTTACAATGTCATCTCTGGTTAGGTCTCTATCGGAACAGGGAGTCAGTAGTATCGGCGTTCAAGGGGATTTGCCGGAAGAAGTCATCGATTTTGCTCAAAAACAAAACCTGGTCATCTTTAAAATCCCGCAGACAAGCGATCTAATAGCACTGGAAGCCCGTATTGTATCCTTAATCCGGGAAGAACGGGACCGTCTCTACCAGCAAGAGCAGGAACTGACTTCGGCATTAATGGGTCTGGCCCTGGCGGGGCGGGGAGTGAACGCGATTCTTAACAAACTTACTGAACTTTCCGGCAGGAAGGTGATTTTACTCGGGCCGGGTTTTGAGCCATATCTACCTGGTGGTCAGGATTTCCCTGACATTAAAAAGAGACTATTGAAGGCTTTTCCGGTACCGCCGGTCTCTATTAAGGGGCTACATTTAGCAGAGGAGACCGCCGGTTTTGTGAGCCCGATATTAGGAAAACAAAGGACGGAAGGCTATCTTCTTGTTGTGGCTCCTGCTCTTGAATTGGAGGAAGTCGACCGTCTGGCAGCCAGAGTTGGAGCACTGGCCCTGGCTGTCGAGATGTCACGGCGTCAGGCGGTTGAAGATACCGAGGACAAGTTTCAGGCAGAGATGCTTGAATTCCTGCTCACCGGCGACCTGTCGTCAACTGCGGCGGCTGAGCGAGCGGAAAAACTGGGTCTGGACCTCGCAAGGCGATACTCGGTGATGAAAATCGAAACTGCAGGTCCGGCGAAAACTGAGCTTAGTATCAAAGCAGTCAAGGCAGCATTAGGAAAAAAAACACTTTGCTTCCGGCGCGGCGGCTCACTAATAATTATATTTGAAGTAATTAATCATGCGTTAAACGATATGCGGTACCTGAAACAGGAAACGGGACAAAAACTTTCCAGACAACTCGGGGTAGTTATCTCAATGGGGATGGGACGTTCCTATATTGCGGCTGAAGGGTTAAAGAATTCATTCCAGGAATCCGAGCAAGCATTTATGATAGGCAAACGGCTGTTTGGAGAAGGCAGCTTGAGTTTTTTCGGAGATTTGGGCGTTTACCGTCTGTTGCTTTCGATTGGAATTGATGAGCTAAAAAGCTTCTACCGGGAATCAGTTGGAGATCTTGAAGAGTACGACCGCGAACATGGCGGAGAGCTGTCTCATACTCTTGGAGAAATATTAAAATATCCTACTCTGGCCGAAACGGCCAAGGCCTTGCACGTTCACCGTAACACCCTGCTTTACCGCATCCAGCGCATTCAAGAAATCACAAACATGAATCTGGATGACGGTGAAACCCGCCTCACTTTTCATCTGGCATTAAAAGCGCAAGATGTTATCCGCCGCAGCTAATTTGTATATTCTGCACAAAATATATACCTCTAGATTCTGATATTCTAACCGTAGAATACTCCTGTGTTCTCCTCTAAACTTAGAGTATAAAAGTTAAATATAATATTAATCACAGGAGGAATAATATGTCAGTACCAGCAATCGCAGCAATTGGGAGTTTTGTGGTTTTATTCACAATGTGGGTNGTTCTTCCCAGCCGTCTTAAGAAACGACACGAAAACAAAGAGGAAGATTAGATTCATCGGTTACATGGATAAAATCACATTTTCTTTTCGCTGTTATCAATAGTTTTCAAATGTGCTATCTATCCGGGAGAAAGGACCGCTCTTTCCTCCCGGATTCGGTAAATTTTCATTAAAGGAGTAATTGTATGGGTATCTTTGCACCTATTATTAACCCGATTTCACGGTGGATTACTTCCGGTTCATCTTCCAGGGACCTGTGGATAAGGCGCAGCCTGGTCATTCTGGTCATGTTAGTCCTGTTATGTTCTTCTTTTCTTGTGGTACCGGTACTGGCCGATGCTACCGGTGCGGATACACTACTGGCAAATCCCAATATGCCGGTCAACATGGCCTGGACGCTGATAACTGGTTTCATGGTCTGGTTTATGCAACTTGGCTTTGCATTCCTCGGTGCCGGCCTTATCCGCTCTAAAAATAATGTTAACTACTGGACTAAAAGCTTCATGGACTTCTGTATATCTTCAATAGGTTTCTGGGCTTTTGGTTTTGCTCTAATGTTCGGAGGCTCCAATTTCTTCCCGGGTCTCGACCAGGGTAACTCTTTTATTGGTTATTCGGGTTTTTTCCTGGCGGGTACTGCTTATGATGTTTCAACGATGATGATGTGGTTTTTCCAGATGTGTTTTATGGCGACTGCCTGTACCATCGTTGCCGGTGCAGTAGCTGAGAGAATGAAAATCACCGCTTATCTGGCTTATGCATTTATCATAGGTGCTATTATTTATCCAATCTACGGCAAATGGATCTGGGGCGGCGGCTGGCTCAGTACTCTGCAAATCATGGGAACGACGGGTGCCAGAGACTTCGCCGGTTCCGGGGTAGTCCACATGCTGGGCGGACTGGCAGCATTTATCGGAGCAGCGATGGTAGGTCCGCGTATCGGCAAATTTAACAAAGACGGTACTCCGAATTCAATAAAAGGTCACAATATACCCTTCGTTGTCATCGGTACCTTTATATTATTCTTTGGTTGGTTCGGTTTCAACCCCGGTAGCACCCTGGCAGCTACTGATTTAAGAATTTCTGTTGTCGCTGTTAATACATTTCTGGCCGGTGTTACGGGAGCTGTGGTGGCTTTATACTGGACATTCGCCAAGACCGGCAAAATGGATATCACAATGGGCTGTAACGGATGTCTGGTCGGATTGGTTGCGATTACCGCTCCATGTGCCTATGTTGCCCCCTGGGCAGCGGTGGTTATCGGAGCGACGGCGGTACCTGTCATGATGTTTACCAGCTATCTGGTGGAACGCGTGTTCAAGGTCGACGATGCAGTCGGTGCCGTACCGGTACATTTCGGCGGTGGTATTTACGGATTGTTCACCGTTGGTATTTTCGCCGACGGCACATACGGCGGAGTTCAGGGTCTCATAACCGGTCATGCCGGGCAGCTATTGTTACAATTGGTTGATATCGGAGCATTAATCGTCTGGGTAGCTCCTACAATGCTTCTTACATTCTGGATTATCAAGAAGACAATCGGTTTGCGAGCCAGTAAAAAAGAGGAACTTGCCGGTCTGGATATACCGGAGCACGGTATGGAGGCATATCCCGCAGACGAAAAAACAGCTGAAGCATCTGGATCCCCGGGATAGTCTTAAAACACGATGGTGAACAATAAATACTATTAATTTGGGATATGCATCAACCAAGTATTTAAAATAAATTAAAATAACAGAAAACGCAGATAGGAAAACCCCCCGGCTCTTTGTGGGGTGGTCAGCTGTAATTTACACTGATCACCCCACATAAAATTATTCTAACGGTGGTTTCACAAAACACGATTCATTCTCACCTGTAGCCTACTATTTTCTCCGAAGAAAGTAAAATATGGAAACATTAAGTCAGATTCTGGCTGTTGTCATCTTCTGTCTGATGTTTGCCGCAATTATCTGGGGTAAAATTCACCGTTATATCCCGGCTTTAATCGGTGGTTGACTGGTTATCATCGTTGTGTTTCTCATTGTAATGCGTAGTCCGGAAGCAGCTATGACTACACTCAATGTAAAACAGTTGTTCATGGGCAGCTTCTGGCTGTCCGGACACGAGCCGCTGGAATCAACCGGCGTAAACTGGCAGACTATTATTTTCATTACCGGCATGTGATCATGGTGGAAGGTCTGACCGCATCAGGGTTTTTCCGCTGGATTTGTCTATCAGTGGCCAAGCCGGTCAATTACCGTGTAGTTTCAATATTTATTGCCTTTATCATTCTTTTCGGTATTCTGTCTGTGTTTATCGATAGTATTACTGTACTACTGTTCATAGCTTCGGTAATAATCGAGTTAGCCAGATTATTAAAATTCGATCCGGTACCCCTAATAATAGCTGTGATATTCGCGGCTAACACCGGTGGTGCAGCGACGATGAGCGGTGACCCGCCGAATATAATTATCGGCACCACCTTCGGGCTTACCTTTAGTGATTTCATAACGCACAAGGGACTGATCGCTCTAGCAGGGCTTGTGCTCACCCTGATATTTTTCTTATTTGTTTACCTCAGCATACTGCTACCTGAGAAAAACCAGAAAGAATTGTACACGGCTGAGAAATATTCGGAACCCCGGGAAGCTATTTCCAATTTACCTTCGGAGCTTCCGCTAATGTGGTAGGCACAGCGATTGCCGAACGAGAAGGTAATCCGATCAGCTGGGGACGGTTCTGTAAGACTGCCGCTCCGGCGATGATACTTGTCATCGGTCTATGCTGGCTGCTGCTGTATATCATGTATTTTTAATTGCTTTTAGCATATGGAGGACGGTAACATCTTCGAGACGATTCTGGTTCCGCTGGACGGCTCAAAATTAGCCGAGCAAGCTATCCCCTACATAACCGAACTGGCCATGAATCTGGGTTCGGAAATTGTTCTCATGGGAGTCAGCGAATTTGAGAATAAGGAAGATGAAGATGCTTTCCGCTTGGCTATATACAACCAGCTTAAACAGTTAAAAAAGATGCTTTCTCCTGTTGGTACGTCGGTAACGGCGATAGTTATGACAGGTAAACCTGCACAGCGGACACTCGATTACGCCGAGAAGAACAGGATAAGTTTGATCGTCCTTGCCAGCCACGGACGTGCCGGACTGGTACCATGGTCTTTGGGCAGTACCGTCGATAAATTTATTCATTTAAAATCCACAATTCCACTGCTGCTGGTTAGAACTACCATAAAAGCTGATGGTAGTGATAAACTCTTCAATCGTATATTACTGCCTCTCGATGGCTCGGCTCGCGGTGAAGCAGCGGTCCCGTATGTTGTTGAATTGTCAAGGAAATTTGAGATGGACGTAACCCTGTTTCGTATAGTTGAAACCGACAAAAGTGTACGTAGTCTGGGAGGTCTTAACAACGTGCGGTTTCTTGAACAGGACATTGCCCGGGAAATAGTCGATGCCGGAAGATACTTAGTATCCGTAGGTGGTAAGTATGTCGGGACGAAAGCTAACTTAAACCACGAAGTCCGCACAGGTGAACCAGCTCGGGAAATTATTAAAATAGCGGAAGCACAACAACGTTGTCTCATCGCCATGGCTGGTCACTGACACACCGGGACCGATACCTGGACTTTCGGGGAGCGTCACCAACGAAATTGTTAGATCGACAGAGAAGTCTCTGTTACTGGTACGAGAATGATATCAACCGTGATAGGCACTTTTATCAGCTCGATTCCAATTATTTAATGCATGTAATATGAAATTAACATGGCCGTAATTCTTTGGAAATGTGCAGGGGATAGACTGATGTCTGTAATACGATATCTAGAATGTAACATCCAGGTTAAAACAAATGCAAATAAGAACTGAGAACAAAAACAATTTCTTTACGGAAAATACACTAAAACATCGTCTTAAAAATTATTTAATTTCTCAGGGATGGAATTTCGATATCATCAACAAAGCAAATCACGGATTATACATTGTTGCCAACCGATCTGATGAAAAATGGGTCATAATAATCAGCGGTCATAAATCAAATAATTTTATTGAATATTTTGTTTCCGCTATCGGTTCCGCTGTACATATAATGGATAACCCCGTTCAAAAATACAGTATCGTACTGCCCGACACAACACCGTTTCAGAATTTATGGAAAAGACTATCTGCTGTTGCTAAAAGACGCACCAGAATGTCCGCTTTGTTCATAAGCTGTGACGGAGACGTAGTTGAGACAATCTGAGACTTATCGGTCAACGATCAACATGACAATAACCTGAATATCCCCCCGGATGTTATGGCGTCTGCCTCTCTGCAATTCACCATACTCTAACCATTCGAAATATTTAATCCTCCGGAACGAACGGGTAGATGCAAGCCTGGTCATTACCTGTTACGCGGTCTGATGATGTTATTTAAAGCCACGCCGACGAATGCAATAATAACTCCGATAACGACACCGGTTACTTTGCCGAAGGTGAACCATGCGACAACGGCAATAATAACTCCGATAGCGATGAGGGCCAGGCTGAGCCACAAAATAAAGGGTTGTTTTTGAGGCACAGGGGGCAATATTCGCCGGGTAAATTCTGTTGCCTGATGCTCCCACTCCCGGGATACAATTTCTACAGAGGTCGTATTATCTTCCTTGCGAGCTACAATTTCCACATTACCGTTATCTTTCACGAACAGGATACTCTCCGGGTTTTGTTCCTCAATCTTCATATTGAGGCCGTTGGGGCCAAAATAACGAACCGCGATATCGATCACTTTCTGGGGACTCTCAGAGGTTTTTACTACGAGGCTAATCATATGCCCTCCTTGTTCGAATATTATTCGCTTTTAGTTATCCTATTCACATCATAATACTTGCATGGAAGCAAATGAAAACAGGGTGCCCGGATTTAATAAGATTCAATAATGGTGGGAATAGTGTGACGTTAATAGGTACTAGGAGCCGATTTTGCCGGTTAGGGCGGTACCGATCATGGCAGCCAGATTCCAAACTGAGTGCAGGAACAGCGTGCTCCACAGCGAGCCGGTTCGAGCTCTGACGATGCCGAAAATAAGCCCTAAAACAAAGATAGTAATTATACCGTAGAGACTGTATTGCGTGTGGAGGGCTGCCCACAGCATGGAAGTGATGAGGATCGCTCCTGTAGTTCCCAGACGAGAACGGTCCAAACCCACAAAAAGGAAGCCACGGAAGAAAGTCTCTTCGAAAACCGGAGCGAAAATGACAACAGCTAACCAGAGAAGAGGAGGCCAAACACTGGTGGCATATGCCTGGGTGGAAAACTCGGCGTCCTGTGGTACCTGAATGAACTGGTCCAGAAGAAGGGAAAGCAGGAAAAGTGCTGCAAAGACGCCGAAAAGAACCAGTATAGTTCTGGAAGAGATGCGGCGTAACCCAAGATATTCCGATGGGGATATACCTTTGCGGAATTTAATAAATAAAATTATGAACCCAGTGCCCGCGATGCCGGATAGGATGACAGCCAGCGAGATCAATAAACCGTCGCTGGTCAATCTCTGCACCAATTGTGAATAATCAATACTGGGGCTGGCAGCATATTCAAAGACTACAAAAGCGATAGTGACGAACATTGTAGCGGCAAAGTACACCGCAAATATAGCGAGACTAAATCCGATTGTTGGTCCAAGTCCCCATACAGTAGTTTTTGGTTCCTGTTTTGGCGGTTCTAATTCAGGCATCATATCAATTATTATATATCAGAAACAGGTGGCAAGTAACAAATAAAAATACAACAAATTCTATAAATACTACTAATACGCAAATTCGAAGCACATTCCGATTCAGGCTTACGCCTTCATACGGAATGCAAGCAAACTCCGAAATTCGAAATAAATTAAAAATATGTAATAAGTAAAAACACAAACATTATAATGCAGAAATATCTTATCAGTGACAGTCTATTTCGGCGGAGCTACAGGAGGTGTTTGGGCAGTCGATGTCGCGTCACCGCTGAATGGCGGGTATTTGTCCGTCAACAGATAGGAATAGCCGTTGACGCGTGTGCTCCAGCGGAAATACCATACCATGAAATCGAATAGCGATTTGGGATAACGCCCAATAAACAGTATAGCCCACCAGGATAAAAACAGGACAATAGCAGCCGCGATGGAAATGAAGTTGAGTACAAAGGCCTGCGGGATGATAGCAAAAGCTCTGAAGAATGTCGTTAGACGGGAAAGTTTCTCAGGGAACGACACAATAAGCTCGATAGGGTACCGCATTTGCCTGATAACTCCTCAATATTAATTTCTAAGTTCCAAGAACGAAATACGAAATAAATGCAAAACTCTGAGATCAATGATATATGAAAAATGCAAAATCCNATATACTCGAAACTGGAAATTTGTAACCGGTAACTATTTTTATTCCAGGCGGGATAAGATGTCATGAACTTTTCTAATTGACGCGGAAAACTCTTCCAGTTCCGAATCGGTGAGAGATGACATTGATATCTCGATAGCACGGCGGAGATCATCTTTCCTCCGGTTAAGCAAATCTATGCCCGTGGATGTCAGTTTGACGTTTATCATGCGTCTGTCACCCGAATCGATTCTCCTCTCAACGATCTGCAAAGCTGACAGTCTGTCGATAAGCTTGGTCATTTGAGCTTTAGCAATCTGCAGCCTCCTGCCGATCTCAACGCAATGCAGCGGGCCTTCTTCAGCCAGCAGTTTCAAGACTTCATGGTGAAGCGGCGTAATCTCTTTATAATTTTCTTGAGCGCTAATTCGGATCAAACGGCTCCTGATCACGCGATGCGTGTGTCCCGGAATCGATGCCAGGTCCTGTGTAACGTTTTGTAATAACTCAGCCCTGTTTAGAGGACA
>JGI20214J51650_10000852_pt1 | contig 19144 bp, 20 predicted proteins | sample WetSurMetagenome_FD_51650 | JGI IMG/M metagenome (IMG submission 51650) | reverse complement strand
GAAGGGTTGGGGCGTTCGAACCGAGGAGCAAAGCGACGAGCTCGTGAGTCCCGATGAATCGGGACGAACAATCGCCCCGGAATCACTCTATGGCGCCTGACGGCGCCATTCCATTTTACTGCGATTCGAACGGGAAGGGTTGGGGCGTTCGAACCGAGGAGNAAAGCGACGAGCTCGTGAGTCCCGATGAATCGGGACGAACAATCNCCCCGGAATCACTAATATAATCAGGGAGTTACAACATTTCAACTCCCTTCTTTATTTCCAATTTGCATTTAATTTGCGTACATCGATATGGGTTACAATTTTCTGAAATATTATGTTCAGTAGCTAACTTGTCTTGTCCAACCAAATTTTATTTCTGATATTTGATTTAGCGGTATTTCCTTCCATGAAGCACATGACTCACAATTGTATGCTTCAATTGTAGCAAGACAATTCCAATCAGTGAGATACCGCTTTTTAAATAAAAAGCTCCCGGAGCTGATTTCCCGGGACTGAGAATAAGCTATTGTTATAAATAGTCATTTAATTCTTGATGCAGCGGACAGAACAACCATTCCACCAACGTTCTGCAAAAAAATCAGTACTAATGGACTCGTGATCCATACTAAAGTAAAATGCTACACCCCCCTCAGGGGGAGTGGGGGTATCAGAAAACCACCATATACCTCCTTCATATAACCCCCTGTATTCTGTGGGCCACGGAGTAGGGAGCCCCTCTTTAATGAAACGATTTCCTGCCGGAAGGGCTGTAAAACCACTTTCGTTGGTTGCATTATTCGGGTTATTCCAATGTGTTGTACCGGACTCTTTTAATTTCCCACCTGCAACACTCTCTCCACCCAGATAATCTGTAAGTGTCACATATTCTGCTCTACCAGGAACATGCCATCCTGTAGGACAAAGGTTACCCATATTTACTGCTTCCCAGTTATACAATGCACCATAAGTGTTTTTATTGGTAGAGTTATTGTCATACCAGCAATACGCACCCGTGAGTGAAACTTTCCATTCTTTATCGTCAGTAATATTAGGTATAGTATTGCCATCATTGTATTTTGTGGTTTTCAGGTTTTCTGCCATCCAGATCTGAGTACCGATTTGGATGGTTTTATAGCAATTACCTTCTATATCTGTGACGGTACCATAGGTCAAACTAGGATTGAANATAATAGGATTAATACCCGGTGTTGTAAAACTTTGCTGATCTCCATAGGCTGTTCCTGCAGNGTTTGTTGCATAGGCACGAACATAATAGGTTGATGCAAAAGACAAACATTTAATTTCGCTAGTAAAACTTCCAGTTCCAATTCCATCTATAGTCCTGTCATCATTTTTAGTTGGATTTTGATGTATTGCCCAGCAGACTCCTCTTTCAATGATCGGTCCTCCGCCATCAAAAGAAATACTTCCTCCGCAAACTGCAGTTGAAAAGGTTACCGAGGTAATCACGGTTGTTGAAAGAGTTGCAAGGACTATTGGACTTGTGGTAAATGAAATCTCATTTCCATAACCCATTCCCTCACTATTTAAAGCCCAGGCACGTACATAGTATATGGTATTAGCTGTTAAACCCGATATATTACTGATAAAAGATCCAGTACCCGTACCATTTGTTGTATGGTTTGAGGCTGTAGTAGGATTCTTAGTGATCTCCCAGCATATACCCCTTTTAACAATTTCAGCTCCTCCGTCATATTTAACATTGCCGCCAGATACTGCGGTTGTCTGGGTTACTTCAGATACACTAAAAGTCGTTACAACCGGTGGAGTCAGTTTCTTGCATGATTGCATTACTAATATAAATACAATCGCNAGGAAAAGAATTGTAGTTGTTTTCTGAAGGTGTTTCATTCAATGTTCTATAGAGTAAAATATCCATTGAATTTGATTACTACAAAGTTACACCAGCAAAAAACCAAAGTCAATTTTATTTTAACATAGTCTGATTCGATAAAAAAAGCACCCGGAGCTTATTTCAGGGCAACGTAAAATATTATAAAATACGTGATATAAAACTGAGTATTTTGCTTAAATGTTTGTGAACTACTAAAAATATTTTATTTTGTGTCTTCCATCCACTTTTCCCACTCAACTTCTACTCGTTTTGAATCTAAAATATATTCGCTTACTTCCTGTTTAATGGATTTCATTTTCTCCCAGCCAGCTTTACATTCATCCGACATGTCTTTTCCATCATTTATATAGTATTTTTGATATTCCTTTTCTGATTCAAAAGTATAAAAGAAAGAATATTGATTTTTCTTCCTCCAGGAATCAGGACTCCCTATAATCAATTTTGATCCCGGAAAATTCTTGTTATACTCTGATGCATATCTGGTTTTCAGAAAATCCAGATATTGATCCATCGTAACACCGGGTCGAAGAGTGACGATGAAGGTATCGAACATTACGCCTCCCTGTGCTGAAAGTTGTGTAATACCAATGCCGATAAAAAGGCATAATAGTAAAAATGCTTTAGTTTTCATTGTAATCAGTGTTTAATTATTCAAATAAGTTAGATATAAGGTCTGCAATATCAATTCACCTAATAATTTATCAACCAAATTCTTAATCAAAATTCTACTAATTAAATGACAACGTCTATCACTTTTAAAGCATTTTCTGTCACTTTTATAACATTTTAATACAATTCTTTGCATAAGAATGGTAAAATGGTCAAAATGTCGTGCTAATAAAATCACATGAATGAATCGTCGTGGACAATACAAAATAAATTTGCTTTGTTTATTTCGATCGAATAATTTTATAGTTGGAATTTTGGAGTTTAATACTGACTAAATGGTAATCATCCCTGATATTGCTTTTTTAATTCTTGGTTTAGCGTGTTTGATGACATTATTATCTATTAGAAAAGAGCTAAGGAAAATCACTCATAAAGAAAGAAGAAGATATAGTGAATGGAGTTTAGAAGATCAATTAAAGCTCCGGGTAAAATACTTACATCAGTGCAAGCATATTGAGAAGCATTTAAATAGCCTCAAAAACAAAATCACCGCCTGATATTTTACTCACGACATTCCCTGACTTTTAGGACCCTGCTAATGGTATCTGGCATAAAAATACAAAGCCCCCGGAGCTGCGTTCCGAGGACTGTAAAAACAATAGGAGTGATTACTCTTTTCCATCATCAAAATAGTATCCGCATTTCTTATCAGATACTTTTGAGACCAATTTTACATCATAATCAGAAACGGGATAGACCCTGCATATGAAATGCTTATTATCGTTGATCGNACATAGATTTTCACTGGTTAAATATGGACATCTTCTTATATACTGACAACAGAATCCACAACCTGAACAATTGCCTTTCCGATGATGTTCAATATATTGTAAGGTTTTTCGTTTGTTGAACGCAACTTTTACCTGTCTCANTAAAGTGCCCCGTACGATCATTTGCATCCGCTTATCCCAAAATTTCACGGCAGCGGCCAAAAAAGCAAATACATTTTCAATTTCTAATCCGATGTTTTTTAATAAATGATNGCTCGAACGGTCACCTCCCATAATACATATTTAGAGAGAGCGAAGTTATAATATTTATTTTAATAGGTAATACTTTAGATTTGAATGAGATTACCTTCGGTGAGCTCATACTNACTGTTATCAGAATTTGATACCNAACGACAGTCCGGCCCTTATCCCGGCCCAGGGTCCGGAAAAATCAAGAACTACTTTGTCAGCTGTTACATNTATGGTCTGCTTAAGCATAGGTATATCAAGGTCATTAACTTCATCTTCAATACTTTGCTGATCTTCTTCGGAAAGCGGCATAGAAGACAAACCGTTAACATTTCCTTTGCTTACGCCAAAGTGAGGTCCGAATATCCACCAGTCCAGACACATATGCTTACCCAGAGCCCACTGTGCGCCAAGCATGAATCCTCCTGTATGAGTCGTCATGTCACCAGACATTGTCATGGTAACTGGATCAATTTCCGGATCATCCTGGTTAAAGGTTACTATTGCATTACTGGCTGTAAAATGACCGTACCTGTAAAAAAGCGCAGTATAAAAACCACTGCCATATCTTTTCTTCCCTGTGTAGAATCTTATTTCGGGTGTTATCGTGTAGTTACCGATATTGAGATTCTCGATTGTATTTTTTGTTTCGGCATCAATTTCACCAGACCATCTGATGATCTGATCAGTCCAAGGAATGCCTGATTCCGGCATCATTTTGAGACTCACAGCCAGTGATATATTTCTGGAAACGACCCTTTCATATTGAAGAGAGTAGTTCTTTATCAAAGCCGAGGTAAGATTAAACTTTATCAGATTTTTCGAGATATCCGGCATATTACCGGGAGTAACCTGGGAGACTTCCTGTGCTATTAAAGAAGAGACAGAAATTGTAATAAAAAGGGAAAGAATAAACAGCTTTTTCATCGGTTTTGCAGATTTATAAGTCCTGGATTTAAATTATTACCTGAAAGTTACTAAATACATTCCTGTGTAAAAACTATTTTTGATCAAAGGCAAAAACAATTGGATAAAAGTCGCGGTTCCGGCGACCATGTTTATGTAAGTAACTTGTCAGGTACTAAAAATCCGGGTCAGGGTGTTGAATCTGTTAAAGCAGGCTCATAATAAGCAGACTGACAATTACAGCTCCTAGAATCATTGTCCTGATAAATATTTCCCTTTTATAGTAGCTCATGTCTAAACTAATTAAAAATTATCTCAGAGGAAACGGGCAACTGTTGAATATTAACCACATCTCTGATTGTAATCTGAAAAAGAAATACTTCCATTCCAATGATCACTTTCAATTGAATGGTAGTTGAAGTATTTTGTTTTGCTTATCTGCCTGCCTTCCATTACTCCCATTACGACACAACTTGAATTGAAATCGATTTCGTATTCATTCCGTCCGTAATGTTTAGCATAGTATTTTCCGGGTTTCCCGGATTTGCCGGGAACGAACTTAATTGCTATATCTTCAAGTGGATTTTCGAAATAAACTATCTTTCCTGATCCAATCCGGTTCATAATTTTATCGGATCTGATCCTTTTCAGAATCCTTTTAATCGAATCTTTTATCATTTATAATGGTGATAGTAAAGAAATGAACTGACTTCATTTTAGTAACGAAATCCTTATTCTGTTATTGTCTTAAACAAACAAAGGATCTTTAAAATCGTTTAAACGGGACAAACCGAACGAGTGTCAGGCGGCGTTTCTCAATTTTCCCATTCTTTTTGGTAAGCAGGATAAGCTCCTGAACTGCCTGGGGTGCACCAATGGGAATTACCAGTCTTCCGTTCTCCGCAAGCTGGTCGATCAGGGGCTGGGGGATATGTTCGGCAGCGGCAGTAACAATTATAATGTCGAACGGAGAGAACTCTTTCCAGCCATTGTATCCATCGCCATTCTTAACAGTGATATTTTTATATCCGAGCTTCTTTAACCTTTCTCCTGATTCTATCGCAAGCTCTTGTATAATTTCAATACTATAAACACTTTTGACAGTTTCTGCCAGAACTGCTGCCTGGTAGCCTGATCCGGTTCCTACCTCAAGTGCTGTTTTTGAAAGATCAGGTTCAGCAACCTCGGTCATATATGCCACAATATATGGCTGGGAGATAGTCTGTCCATAACCGATCGGAAGAGGATTATCATCATAAGCTTCGCTTTCGTATTCTTTCAGTATGAACAGATGCCGCGGCACCTTTCTCATCGCCTGCAACGTTGACTGATCGGTTACCCCTCGACTTATGATCTGCTCTGAAACCATTCTTTCCCTGGCTTCGGCATACCTTGCATCCTGCTGTAGATTAGAACCTTCCATGGCTAATAAAAATATGAAAAGAAGATATCTCACATCTCAGCTGTTTCTTACAATTTAAACCATTTTCATGATATTTCAAAGTAATAAGCCAGAGAAGAATGTGAATATTTGGAGGTAAAGGAAGGAGATCAATTATAGCCGACAAGCGACAGAAATCCTTTCCCAAGGAATTCCATTGCCGGCCAGATCGGGAACAGGTTTACACTGGTGAATATGGTTACCAGTATGAGACCCAGGAAGATATATGATCCGTATTTATAGAATCCATCATATAGCCTGGGAAATTTCCTGAACTGGTTCAGGAGAAGATGTGATCCGTCAAGAGGAGGGAAGGGTATGAGATTAAAAATAAATAATCCCCAGTTTATATAAATTGCATACATGAAGACCTCATTCACGACCTGAGTAATGTTGCTGTAATTGCCGGAAGTAAAATGACTGTAAATAGAAAATATCACAGAAAGTAACATCGCTGTCAAAGCATTTGATAACGGACCGGCAATGGCAATTTTAACAACATCCTTCTTCGGATTCTTCAGATTGGCTTCATTGAACTGAACAGGTTTTGCCCAGCCGAACCCGGCAACAAGAAGCATTACAAAGCCCAGTGCATCAATATGTTTGAAAGGATTCAATGTGATCCTGCCCTGTTGTTCCGATGTCAGATCCCCGCACATTTTGGCCATCAGGGCATGACTGAACTCATGAACAGTCAATCCAAGGATAATTCCGGGAAGGAATTTTAATATACGGGCTATTTCAAAATGCTCCATCCTGCCTCAGATCCTTTCCTTTTTAACCGGCAGGTAAAAATCATTTTCATCAAGGCCGCATTTTTTTATCATTTCCAGGGCATAAGCTGCTCCTGAGAAATTCTCATCAGCGTTGTTCGTTCCGACAGTGAACTTAACACCGGCTTTATGAGCCCTTTTAATAAAAGCTTCTGAAGGGATTTTGTATCTGTTATTTATCTCTATTGCGATGTTATTGGCTTTGGCAGCACTTATTACCTTATCCATCCTTTCAGGGGTCCAGAATATGTCATACCTGTTTTGCATCTGGGTTGGAAGGAATGTGGAATTTACGTAAACATCAATAGGTTCGGTATTAAGGATTTTGACAAGAGTGTTCACAAGATAGTCCATGAACTGCTCTTCATCGTCAATCCAGGTCTCGTTTGGCATCCATATACGATTCCGCCTGCCTTTTTCATCGGTGAAGGTCATGCAGTCAGTAAAAACATAATCAAATTTAGCCATCGATTCTTTCGAGAAAGTGTTCACCCATTCACGCCCTTCGGCCTGCATTGCCAGATAAAACTGCGGGTAATTCTTAAAAAGGGCTACTACCGAATCAATCTGGTTGTCATTGTGGACAGGGAACCCGATTCCGCAATTCACAGCTATTCCATAATCTATATTTTCAGCTTTTGATTTTGCAACAGCATCGTCTATTGTCAGTTTTCCCTTCAGGTGTACATGAAGATCAGTGATCTTAAACTGTGGTTTACTTGTGCAGCTAAAAAGAAACAAGACAGCTAAAGCTATGACAGGGAACAGTTGTTTTTTCATTTTAGAATGTTTTTGGTTAAGAAAATATTCTCCAGGTAAAAGACGGAACAAAACTAATAAAATAGAGCGAATTGTATGGTAAAATCCAGTTTTCTTTATTTAGCAAAACCACCCCCAGCCCCTCCAGGGAGGGGAGCCTATAGGATTACTTCCGTCTTCGGTCTTCGGTCTTCGGTCTTCGGTCTTCGGTCTTCGGTCGTTTTCTTTTCTCAGAAAAAACCTGTAGGTTTACATTAGAATTTACAATAATGCTAAAAAAGCTCAAATACCTGCTGTTCTTTCTTCTTCTACTGAATCAAACATTGATTTCGCAGGAGACACCAAAGGCTTATATTTATTTGCTGACCTGTGGTCCGGGGACTGAGACTTATTCTGTTTACGGGCACAGTGCTTTACGGGTAGTCATTCAGGAGAAAAACAGCGATCTGGTTTATAACTGGGGAGTTTTCGACTTCGCCACTCCCAATTTTGCCTGGAAATTTGCAAAGGGCAGGCTCGATTATTCACTGGGTATCAGTACTTATGACAATTTCCTCAAAGATTACTTTNCAGAAGGCAGATGGGTAGTTTCCCAAAAATTAAACCTGGAAACAACAGAAATTGAAAAGCTTTTTTTTCTTATTGCTGAAAACCTCAAACCTGAAAATCTGAATTACAGATATGATTTCTTCTACGATGACTGCTCAACAAGAATACGTGATATTATTGAAAAAGCAGTAGGAGAAAATCTTATATATCCTCCGCCTGAATCAGGCAGGGACCAGCCAACCTTCCGGTACCTTACAGGTGAATACGAAAAAACTGTACCATGGACAAAGGTTGGAATTGACCTGATAATGGGTTCCCCGGGTGATAAAAAGGCTTCATTCAGAGACAAAATGTTCCTTCCTGTTGAGCTTAAGAACGGGCTCTCTGAACTTTTAATCAGACGGAACGGGAAAATGATACCCCTTCTTACCAATCCGGAAGTTGTTATTGACTTCGAGCAGCCAACATATCAGGGTAAACTCCTGACATCACCTGTAGTTGTCTTTTCTGTTCTCCTTATAATTTTAATTATTCTTACTGGTTATTTCAGAGGAAAGAGAGCGAACAATGTAATTGATATTGCCACTTTTGGTCTCTTTTCAATTCTTGCCCTTTTAATGATATTCTTCAATTTCTTTACCGATCATCAGCAGATGAAATGGAATCTTAATATCATATGGCTTAATCCTTTTATAATACTTTGCTTTATAAGTCTGCTGTTGAAAAAAGATCATTATATATGGTTCAGGCTGGTGTTTTTTCTGGCTGCCGGATTTCTTGCTTTTCTTGTATTTCTGCCGCAGCACATAAATAATGCTTTTGTACCGCTGATATTCATCCTAATACTCAGGAGTTCAGTCAGGGCGAATTTTTCCTGGAACCCCCTTTCCCTCCCTCATTTAACAGAACTTTAACACATTTTAACTCCTTCTTATATTTCTGTCCTGTTCTTTTGTGTCAGAATTTAAAGGCGGTTTTAAGATGCCTTACACAAACTCAAATTGTTATATTTGCACCTTAAATTTTTAACTATGGAGCAAACATCTGATATAAGGATTCTTAATGAGAAGATTGAAAAAGAGAGCTCATTTGTCGATATCATAAGGATGGAGATGAACAAAGTCATTGTTGGCCAGAAACATCTCACCGATTCGCTTATGATCGGACTTCTGGCCAATGGTCATATCCTGCTTGAAGGCGTGCCGGGCCTTGCAAAGACACTTGCTATTAAATCGCTTGCATCAGTTATCGATGCTAAGTTCAGCAGGATTCAGTTCACGCCCGACCTTCTTCCTGCCGACCTTACAGGCACACTGATATACAGCCAGAAGAAGGAAGAGTTCATAGTAAAGAAGGGACCGGTATTCGCCAACTTCATCCTTGCTGATGAGATCAACCGGTCGCCTGCAAAAGTTCAGAGTGCCCTCCTCGAGGCAATGCAGGAGAGGCAGGTTACAATCGGTGAATCGACATACAGGCTCGATGAGCCCTTTCTTGTTCTTGCCACCCAGAACCCGATCGAACAGGAGGGCACATATCCTCTTCCTGAAGCACAGGTTGACAGGTTCATGCTTAAAGTCCTGATAGATTATCCTTCCATTGAGGAAGAAAAGCTTATCGTCAGGGAAAACCTGGCAAAGGACTTTCCAAAAGCGAATAGTNTCCTTAAAACAAATGATATTATAAGNGCCCGTAATGTTGTAAGGGAGGTTTATATGGATGAGAAGATCGAAAACTATATACTCAATATTGTCTTCGCCAGTCGTAATCCTGAGAAATATGGCCTTCCGGATTTTAAAAATATGATCTCCTACGGAGCTTCGCCCCGAGCGTCAATAAATCTGTCACTTGCATCAAAAGCCTATGCTTTCATCAGACGGAGAGGATATGTTATTCCGGAAGATGTCAGAACAGTGTGCGCTGATGTGATGAGGCACAGAATTGGTCTCACCTATGAAGCCGAAGCTGAAAACGTTAACCAGGATAAGATTATCGCTGAAATACTTAATGTTGTTGAAGTACCCTAAAATGTTGCTGCCTACTGGTTGGTGGTTGCTTGTTTAAAAACCAGTAACCAGGATCAAGAAACCAGGAACAAGGAACTAGGAACAAGAAACATGGAAGCGATAGAATTATTAAAAAAAGTAAGAAGAATCGAGATCAAGACCCGTGGTCTGACCAGGCATATCTTCGCCGGGGAGTATCACAGTGCCTTTAAGGGAAGGGGTATTTCTTTCAGCGAGGTCAGGGAGTATCAGTATGGTGATGATATAAGAAGCATCGACTGGAATGTTACAGCAAGGTTCAATCACCCCTATGTTAAGGTATATGAAGAAGAAAGGGAATTGACAGTGATGCTGTTAATTGATGTAAGCGGATCCGGAAACTTCGGCTCAACAATTAGCTTTAAGAAGGACATCATGACAGAGGTTGCTGCAGTGCTGTCGTTTTCAGCAATATATAATAACGATAAGATTGGTGTCATCTTTTTCACCGATAAAGTTGAGAAATTCATTCCTCCCATGAAAGGCAGGAAGCATATTCTTAGAATAATCAGGGAACTTCTTGATTTCAAGCCACAAAGCAACGATACAAGTCTTAGTGAACCCCTCAGATTTCTTACAAATGCAATAAAAAAGCGGTGTACAGCATTTGTAATTTCCGATTTTATGGCTCCCGAATTTGAGGAGGCATTGAGAATTGCATCTAGCAAGCATGATGTTGTTGCCCTGAAGGTTTCAGACCCTCTTGAAAAGGTGCTTCCCGATGTCGGATTGATGAAAGTTATGGACTCTGAAACAGGGTCTGAAAAATGGATCGACACCACATCGGGCTACGTAAGAAAAGCATACTCAGATTGGTGGATCACACATATGGATTCGATAAGGAATACATTTAAAAAATGCGGTGTTGATTTTACCGAACTCAGTACAAAAGATGACTATGTAAGACCTCTTATCCAGCTGTTTGAGAGCAGATGATTTTTATGAAGAGACCGGTTTTTATTATGTTATTTATTTTCCTGTTCTTCTGTCAGCAGATGAACGGTCAGGATATTTCTGTCTCAGCTGCTTTTGACACTACCCGGATATTAATAGGCGATCAGGTCAATTTCACTGTAACGATCGAACAGCCAGCTGATATAAGGCTTACCCTTCCAAATCTAAGGGATACATTAATAAAAAACATTGAAATACTGGCAGGGCCGGCAGTCGACACCAGCGGAATTCCCGGAAACAAGATCAGGATCACTGAAAAATATCTGGTCACCTCTTTTGATTCAGGTTTTTACAGGATCGATCCGGTATTCGCTGAGATGATTGATTCAGGAGGTCTGAAACGATATTATTCTGACTATTCACTTCTTGAGGTGGCAAGGGTCAAAATAACGCCGTCCGACACTACCGCAAAGATATTTGATATTGCTTCTCCTTACCATGCCCCTCTAACTCTGGGTGAGATCCTTCCATGGGTGCTGCTTATTCTGCTCGTTTCAGTAATTATATGGCTGTTAATAAGATTAATAAAGAAGTTCAGGAAAGTAAAAAAAGAAGAAACTGTACCTGTAATTTACGAACCTGCCCATATCATTGCATTTCGTGAACTTGAAAAGCTAAAGAACGAAAAGCTATGGGAGAGAGGGGAAGCAAAGAAATATTACATTCGGCTTACAGAGATAATCAGGCAGTATCTTGAGAACAGGTTTGGTGTTAATTCGCTTGAACTCACAACATCAGAGACTCTGGAAGCTCTGGTTAAAACAGGATTCAGGAAGGACGGCTCATATAATAAGTTAAGATCGGTACTGACCGGAGCTGACCTTGTGAAATTCGCCAAATATAAACCGGAGCCTGCTGAAAACGAATCGGTATTCTTTGATTCATACGATTTTGTATCAGCCACTAAGGCCGCTGATGCAATTGAAGAAAAGAGTGATTTTAAAGATAATCAGGGAGAAAAAGGATTATGAGCAATTTGACATTCGCAGATCCCGGTTTTCTTTACCTTTTGCTGATTATCCCGGCTATAACAGCCTTTTATATAATTAAACAGCATAATGCTTTTGCATCAATCAGGATGCCGGGCTTAAAACCGTTGGAGAAATCGGGAAATACTATCAGAAACTATCTTCAGCACATCCTTTTCGGGATGCGAATGGCGGCAGTAATTCTGATAATAATTGTACTGGCCCGTCCGCAAACCTCCAATAAGTTCCAGGATGTATCAACTGAGGGTATCGATATTATGCTTGCACTAGATATTTCAGGCAGTATGCTTGCTAGGGATTTTAAGCCTGACAGGCTCGAAGCTTCCAAGAACGTAGCAACAGAGTTTATTTCGGGAAGGCCGTATGACCGGATTGGTCTTGTTGTATTCAGTGGTGAGAGTTTTACACAATGTCCGCTTACGACCGACCATGCTGTGCTGATTAATCTATTAAGAGAAATAGAGAGCGGGATGATAGAGGACGGTACAGCAATCGGCATGGGACTTGCAAATGCAGTCAACAGGATAAAGGATTCTGATGCCAAAAGCAAGGTAATAATCCTTCTGACTGACGGAATAAACAACAGGGGAGAGATTGCACCGGCTACAGCTGCCGGAATTGCCAAAACTTTCGGAGTAAGGGTTTATACTATCGGGGTTGGAACACAGGGAACAGCTCCTTATCCGGTTCAGACACCATTCGGGACACAGTATCAGAATATGCCTGTAGAAATAGATGAGGCTATACTGAAGGACATAGCCGGGATGACCGGAGGAAAATACTTCAGGGCTACCGACAATGATAAGCTGGTGCAGGTTTATGCTGAAATCGATAAGCTTGAAAAATCTAAGATCGATGTCAGGCAATTCATACGAAAAGATGAGAAATACCTGATACCTGCAATAATTGCCTTCTGCCTTTTTGTGTTTGAAATTATTGCAAGATATACGGTTTTAAAGAAGCTGACTTAATTAAAAATTAACCATGCAACTCTTCAGATTTGCAAATCCGGAATACCTGTACCTGTTGCTTCTGCTGCCGGCAATGACCGCCATATTTATATTTAATCAGGTTAGAAGGAGAAATTCGTTGAAAAAACTGGGTGAATCAACTGTAATATCGAGGCTCATGCCTGAGCTTTCCGGAATAAGACCTGTCATTAAATTTATCTTTCTGCTGACTGCTGTTTCTGCAATTATTTTAATGCTTGCCAGACCACAGTTCGGTTCGAGGCTCGAGGAAATAAAAAAACAGGGAGTTGAGGTGATAATCGCACTCGATGTAAGCAATTCGATGCTCGCAGAAGATATCCAGCCAAACAGGCTCACAAGGGCAAAACAGGCAATCTCGAAACTTGTCGATAACCTCGAGAACGACAAAATCGGATTAATTGTGTTTGCGGGGGATGCGTATACACAAATCCCTATAACCACCGATTACATTTCTGCAAAAATGTTCCTGTCCACAATTAATCCCGAAATGGTTCCCAAACAGGGAACTGCCATCGGGGCCGCAATAAAACTGGCAGAAAAATCATTCACTCCCGGAGAGGGGAAAAGTAAAGCCATCATTATCATTACGGATGGTGAAAATCATGAGGATGACCCGGTTTCTGAGGCTGAAACAGCTTCAAAGGCAGGCATAATAATTCATACAATCGGTATAGGTTCAGCTGAAGGAGTCCCCGTACCGGTAATAGCAGGCGGCAGGAGAGACTACCTCAAAGGCCCCGATGGTGTAACTGTAATTACAAAGCTGGATGAAGATATTCTGAAAAAAATTGCTGTGGCTGCCGGAGGAAGTTATATAAGGGCAAGCAGCTCCAGCATTGGTCTGGATGAAATATTCAGCAATATCAGGAAGATGAAAAAAGATGAACTCGAGAGTACAATGTACACCGAATATAATGATCAGTTTCAGGTATTTGCAGCTCTGGCTCTTTTATTCATGCTCCTTGAAATAATCATAATGGACAGGAAAAACAGAAGGTTGCAGAACGTAAGATTATTTAAATTTAAGATTTAACAACATATTTTAAATCTGATGTCTGACAAATTACATTTAAAGTATTGCCTTAAGCCTGAAGCCATGCTCCTGCTTTTTATGGTTTGCTTTGCCGGGACACTTAATGCCCAGGCTGACAGGAAATTTATTAGACAGGGTAACAGGGAATATGAAAAAAATAAATTCTCCGAATCTGAATTATCCTACAGAAGAGCAGCCGATAAAAATAAAGCATCAGGTGATGCGGTTTTCAATGCAGGAGATGCACTGTATAAGCAAAAGAAATATGAGGATGCAGCAAAACAATTCATTGAGAGTCAGAAAATGGCTGAAGAAAAAGAAAAGAAATCAGCCAGTATGTACAACCTTGGAAACTCAATGGTTATGGCAAATAAATTGAAAGAAAGCATTGAGGCATACAAAAACTCACTGAAGCTGAATCCCGGTAACATGGAAGCTAAATATAACCTAGCTTATGCTCAGGATATGCTTAAGAAACAGGAGGAGCAGCAGAAACAGCAACAGCAGCAACAGAACAAGGATAATCAGGATCAGAAAAAAGATCAGGAACAACAGAAACAGAAAGATCAGGAAAAAAAAGATAACAACAAGCAGGAAAAACAGCAGGAACAACAACAACAACAACAACAACAACAGGATCAGCAACAGGCTATTTCAAAGGAGGATGCTGAAAGATTATTAAATGCGATTGCCAATGACGAGAAAAATGTTCAGGAGAAGGTAAAGCTCGAAAAAGCAGCAAAGGCAAGAGTCAGAACCACTAAAAACTGGTAAATTGGCAAAATGAAAGTAAGGTACATCATATTGGCGATTGTTGCGCTGCTAATAAGTCTCTCTGCGGCGGGACAAGAGATTTCTGTCGTGGCGGATTATCCTGAAGTGGTTCGGACTGGTGAGCAGTTCAATGTTTCCTGGACAATCAATTCCGGGGGAGGAGAATTTTCGGAACCCGCATTTACTGGATTTTACAAACTTATGGGTCCCCAGACTTCATACAGTTCAAGCACCCAGATTATTAACGGCAAGATTTCGAAAGAGACTTCGTACACATATGTATATTACATTCAGGCATTAAAAGAGGGAAAATTTGTTATACCCCCGGCTGCCTTTAAGATTAAGAATAAAACATATTATTCCGATTCACTCAGGATCGAGGTAATAGGNAGCGGCAAGGCTCAGCAGAATGTTCAGGGAGGAGACCGGAGTACAACGGCCGATCAGGTTGAAGAGACAGGTGATGACATATTCGTGAGTCTTTCACTTGACAAAAAGGATGTTTACATAGGCGAAAATATCGGGGTGACTGTTAAGCTGTATACAAGGGTTGATATTTCGGGCATTAATGAAATCAAATACCCGGCATTTGAGGGATTTCTTAAAACTGATCTTGAAACTCCGCCACTTACTTCCCTGCAGCGCGAAAGCATAAACGGTACCATATACGGAACAGGTGTAGTACAGCGGTTTCTTCTTTATCCTCAGATACAGGGTGAGATAACAGTTGATCCGGTGCAGATATCTGTACTTATCCGCCAGAAAACAGGTCAGTCAGACCCTTTCTTTGGAGATTTCTTTTCAACATACACCACAATNCCAAAAGCAGTTATCAGCAAGCCGGTCAGAATAAAAGTCAATCCTTTGCCCGGAACAAAGCCTGATGATTTTTCAGGAATTACCGGCAGAATTAATCTGAATGGCTCACTTAACAAGGACACTGTAAATGTCAATGATGCGGTTAACCTGAAAATAGTTGTTNCCGGAAGCGGCAACCTCAAGATGGCCGGTGCACCGGTACTGAAGCTGCCTGCTGATCTTGAAGTTTACGACCCGAAGGTTACGGACGACCTGAAAAACGGCATGAACGGAACCACTGGACAGAAAACATTTGAATATCTGCTTATTCCAAGGCATTACGGTGACTTCACAATACCCNCGGTGACATATTCTTTCTTCAATACTTCGTCGAAACAGTATGAGAGAGTTAAGAGCCCCGAGCTTCATTTCTATGCCCGTAAAGTGAATGATCAGAATCCCGGGATAACAGTCTACGGAGGTGTCTCCAAGGAAGATGTAAAATATCTTGGTAAGGACATCAGGTTTATCAGTTCAAAACCCGGGTTCCTGAAAAAAACAGGCAACATTTTCGCTTCAAAACGATCGTTCTATAGNGCATATGCATTTGCGCTCNTNGTATTTCTTGTAGTACTCTTTATCAGAAGAGAGCATATACGAAGGAATTCGGATATTTCTGCCGTTAAAAACAGAAAAGCCGGGAAAGTCGCGGGGAAGCGCCTTAAGGAAGCGGAAAAGTGCCTTAGAGAAAATAAATCAGATAAGTTTTATGAGGAAATACTGAAGGCGCTCTGGGGATATCTGAGTGATAAACTTAATATCCCGGTATCGGAACTTAACAGAAGCAGTGCTGTTAATGCATTGATTGAGAAAGGAATAGACGAAGAAGAAGTAAATAACCTTGCTTCTGTGATCGATAAATGCGAATACGCAAGGTTTGCACCATCCTCTTCTGCTGAAGAGGCTGGGAAAATTTATGATGAGGCCTCGGGCTTTATCAGATTATTTGAAAATTCAATTGGTTGACAGATGAGATTACGATTGCGGCATATTATTTTACTACTGCTTGTTCTTTTAACCCCGGCNCTTGTTTCAGGACAGGAGGAGCGATCTGCAAAATTTAATAAAGGAGTTGAATATTATTCTGCCTCAAAATACCAGGAGGCTGTTAATGAATGGCTTGAGATTTATAACACAGGTTATCGTTCTGCGGANCTTGATTACAATATCGGGAATGCATATTTTAAGCTTAATAATGTCCCCGGGGCAATCCTGTTTTTTGAGAGAGCCCGTCTCTTAAAACCTGCTGACAATAATATTAATTACAACCTGCAGATTGCCCGAACCCTTGTTGTTGACAAATTTGAAGAGATACCGGAGCTTTTCTTTGTCAGGTGGTTTGATTTTCTTTCACTGCTGCTGTCAACAAATACATGGGCAGTAATAAGCATTCTATCTTTCATACTATTTCTTTTACTTTTATCGGCATATATTTATACCGCCAGGTACAGGATCAAAGTAACAGGATTCTGGGCTGCAATATTTTTTCTTTTAATCTCAGTGTCATCTCTTTCATTTACTATTCGAAATAAAGCTCTTGTTTACGACAGCAATAAAGCAGTTATTTTTACTCCCTCAGTAAACGGCAAAAGTTCTCCTGACAACAGCGGAACCGATCTCTTTGTGCTTCATGAAGGCTCAAAGGTTACTATTGAGGATCAGGTGGGAGAATGGTATGAGATAAAGCTTACAGATGGCAACAAGGGATGGGTGCCTTCGAACAGCCTCACAATAATTTAGTTAAGGTGTACTAATTCTTTAATTTTCCGGTTTATATTGTGACAGACCATTCAATAAAACCGGATTATGAAGAAATTATATGTAATTACATTGTTATTACTATTAATTTGCTGTCTTTCATGCAAAAAAACACCATTCTCACCAGAAGGTCCTACCGATGTACGCATCAGAAATCTTACAGGATCAGTCCTGACTGAAACTCTTGTAAGGATTAAAGAAGAANAGATACCTTTCGGAACAATTGATATAAACAATACAACTGGTTATCACCGGTTCAGGACTGCCTTTTCAAAAGCTTACATATCCGCCAGAATGAACGGCGACACTATTTCCACAGGACCTGTTGATTTCACTTACATGAATTATTTCGGTCAAGTTAAAATGACTTATGATGTAAATCTGGAAAACAATCGTCTTACGATAAAGAATGTCACCCTCGATTCACCCCTTTGATCTAAAATAGCTATTTTGGTACCGCTCTTTTAAACTGGCACCAAAAATGAAAAGAAAACCTGTCAACAGTTCACGTATGCCTGTATACAGAGATGCAGGATTTGAGCTATTCGATGCTGAAACAACCAAATATGCATTTTCGAAGGAGACTGAAAATGAAAGAATTCCTGAGCTTTACATTTATTCAAGGTACAGGAATCCGACTGTTGTTGCTGCCGAGGAAGAGATAATGAAGCTTGAGTCGTGCAATTGGGCCCTTCTGACTCAGTCGGGCATGTCGGCAATTGACACTGCCGTATCAGTTTTTCAGCATGCTGAATCGTCANGGCCATGGTTGTTCTTCAGTGAAATATACGGAGGCACCCTNTCATATACCGAATCGGTTTTAAGGACAAGAAGGGGTTTGCAAGTTCATAGTTTCTACCCGGTTAATGATAAATATGATCTTCATGAATTTGAGAGGGTGATCCGGGACATTAATCCTGAACTTATCTATGTTGAAGCAATCTCAAACCCGATGCTTATAGTAACCGATATCGGAAAAGTTATTGAACTGGCTCATAAATCGGATTCAAAGGTTTTGGTAGATAATACTTTCGCTACACCTCTGCTCTGTAAGCCTCTTGAACTTGGAGCTGATATTGTTATACACAGCGCCACAAAGTATTTTTCAGGACATGGGAATCTGACTGCCGGCGTACTATGCGGGAACGACAGTGCAATAATGAAAGATGCAATAGAGTACAGAAAGTACGTTGGTCATATGATCTCTCCCGACGATGCATACAGGCTGCAAACCCAGATACAGACATTTGAACTTAGGTTCAGGAAACAGTGTCAGAATACCCTGAGGATAGTCGAAATGCTTAAAAATCATCCTGTTATCAGAAAGGTGTGGTACCCGGGGTTACCGGAACATCCTACTCATTCTGAAGCACTTAAATTATTCGAACAGAGAGGATATGGGGCAATGGTCACATTTGATTTCACCGGAAAATCAGACAATGAAAAAAAGAAAAAGCGCGATAGTTTTGTACAGTCTGTTTCTGAAAAGATAAAAGTCATTCCGTCGCTTGGCGATCCGAAGACAATACTGATGCCTGTTGAATCGGTATGGGGTGCCAAATATCCTGAGCCCGGACTAATAAGGTTATCTGTTGGCTTTGAGGATTCGAAGGAGCTTGAAAAAACAATAGCAGATGCCCTTATGCATGTTGAATGAATACAATCTGATATTATNTCCAGTCAATGGGTTCAATTCCCTTGCTTACAAGATACTCGTTGCATNTGCTGAAGTGCCGGTTGCCGAAGAAACCCCTTGAAGCTGAAAGGGGGGAAGGGTGAACCGATTCAAGCACCAGATGCCTTGAACGGTCGATTGATTCACCT